>Ga0255345_1000323_pt1 | contig 81670 bp, 78 predicted proteins | sample wastewater_treat_6_FD_192415 | JGI IMG/M metagenome (GOLD analysis project Ga0255345, IMG submission 192415) | Wastewater microbial communities from Lulu Island WWTP, Vancouver, Canada - plant20 | ecosystem: Engineered > WWTP > Wastewater > Unclassified | place: Canada: Vancouver, British...
GGTCAAAGGGCAGCAGGACGGGGCTGTCCTGCTGCGTTTGCCCGATGCGCAGCGGATTATCGTATATCAACTGAAAAATGCCGTCCTCGCCCACGTCCACAAACAGGCGCTCATACGGCAGCGGCAGATGGTAGCCGGGCTGCTGCCTGCCCGGAAAGAGGTAGTTGGCCTCCTCCGCGCCCTGCTGACTGACCGGCATGGCTGCGACCCCGTGCAATAGCCGGGCAAAGTAGATGCGGTAGCCGTAGTCCGCCGGCTTGCCCTCCCAGGAGGTGCGCTCGGTAAAGATGTCCAGATCCTTGTCAACAGAATGAAATTGCATGTCCGGCCAGATGCGGCTGACCACGCTTGCTGCCAACGCTGCCGCGTCCTCCTGCGTTCCCACATTGCGCCCCAGGTTGTCCCCTGGCTTGAAAGAATATTGCAGGCTGACCAACACCTTGGGTCTATCCGGGCCGCCCTGCTCATAATAGTTGGCAGAGACCATCTTGCTCGGCAAATCATACACCCAGGCGCCGCCGCCCCCTAGGGAGAGTTCATACCTCGTTGCATAGGATGGCAAAGTTTCTGCCCGACGGTAGCTTGGCTGCGGGTTGATATCCGTGCGCTGTCCGTATTTGCCCTGGTCGGTATACGCCTGCCACGCGCCCGGGCCGATCAACGCGTCGGCCAGCGCGTGCACCTTCTCCGGCGCAAAGATACGGGGGAACACTTCCACAATGGGCAGGTTGTCGACCTCCGGTACGATGACCTCAGCATCCAGGCTGATCGTGGTGCGCCCCGTGGGGCTGTGCCAGGTGCCCTGCGCGCGCGGCGGCGCGGCCACCTGTTCAGGCACAGTCCGGGCATGGGCAGCAGCCATCAGGCAGCAAGCCGCCAGCGTGAACAGCAGCAGACGTTTCATCATCTTTTCAGCCCTCCTTCCGGGCACAGAGTGTGCCCCTGCCACCCCATTATGGGCAAACACGGGGCGCAAAGTCCGCATCAAAACATGAAAAAGTTGTTATCAGGTTGTAATATCAAGAAATTGCGCGGCTTACAGCCCCTCGTCCCAGGGCTCCTCCGGGGGCACGGGCGTGGCGGTCACCTGCGGGTGCAGGGACATTTGCCGTTCAATCAGCAAGTTGGTCATCTGCGGCAACAGCCATACAGCCATTAGCAGCGCCGCCAGCAACATAACAATGGCCAGCAGGCCTTTTTTATGACGCATGGGCATCCTCCCCCGGCAGCACCAGATGCACGGCGGTGCCCCGATTTTCTTTGCTGTCCAATTGCAGCTGCCCGCCGTGCGCCTGGGCAATCATGCGGCACAGCGCCAGCCCCAGCCCCGCGCCGCCCAGCTTGCGGCTGCGCGCCTTGTCCACGCGGTAAAAGGGCTCGCTCAGGCGCGGGATGTCAGCCGCCGGGATGCCCCGGCCCTCGTCGATGACGGACAGCGCCACGCCCCCGCCCGCGCGCCCGGCGCGCAGCGTGATGCGCTGTCCCGGCTGCGATGCCTTGACAGCGTTGTCGATTAAATTGGTCAGTGCGCTGTGCAGCAGGTCGGCGTCACCCCACAGGGAGGGTGTCTGGACATCCAGCGTGATATGTACCCCGGCAGCCTGGGCTGCCGACCCCACCGCGCGTGCGGCCTGCTCCAGCAGGTCGGCTGCAGCGATATGCTTTTTCGTGATGCCCTGCTCGTGCCCCAGCGCAATCAACTGCATCATTTTCTGGCTCAGGCGCTCGGTGCGGCGCGCGGCCTCGTGGATTTCCTGCAGCGCGTCGGCGCGCTCAGCCTCGGTCAGCGGCATGGTCAAGACGCTGTCGGAAAAGCCGATGATGGCCGTCATGGGGGTTTTCAACTCATGCGTCAGCGCGCCCAGCAGCATCTCCTGGCGGCGGTTGGTTTCTTCCAGCGCGCTGATTTTTTCTTCCACAGTTGCGGCCATGCGGTCAAAGGCGCGGGACAGGTCGCCCACCTCATCGGCGGTGTCGATGCCCGCGCGCAGCGCATACGCGCCGCCCGCGATTTTGTCTGCCACGCCGGACAGCGTTTCCAGCGGCGAGAGGCTTTTGCGCACCAGCGGCGGCAGCACCAGCGCGCAGAAGGCAAGGCTGCACACCAGCGCCGCCTGCGCAATGCGCACCAGGTTGTTAATCTGCTCCTCCACCCGGCTGATGTTCTCGGTCAGGTACAGCGTGACGGGCACCTCCAGCACACGCAGGCTGTACGAGGAGATCAGCATCAGTTCCCCGCCCTGCCGCAGCATGCGGCTGGCGGTGAGCACCTTATCCGGGACGGGCAGCTGCGCCGCCGGGTCCAGCGGCGACAGGTTGTACAGGTAGGCGCCGTCCGCCCACAGGGAGTACGCCCTGTCCGCGTTTTGCAGCAAATGCGCATAGGTGGCAAAGGCGTACTGCACCAGCGCCTGCCGGGTGATGTGCGCGGCCTCGGCCTCCAGCGCCGCCGTGCGCTCAAGGGCGGTGATATGCTCACTGAAGGCCTGCAGCTGCCAGGCACCGTTCTCCCGGGCGCCCTTGAGCAGGTGGTTGGCCTGCAATCCCACATAGACATACAAAAACACGCTCATCGTAAGCAGGATGATCGCCAGGGAAATCAATGTCTGCCGGGTGCGCAGCTTCATGCTTGCTGCTCCAGCCTGTATCCCACCTTGTGCACCGTTGTAATCAGGTTCTGCCAGCCCAGCTTGCGCCGCAGGATGGCCACATGCACGTCGATGGTACGGCTCTCGCCCAGGAAGGTCTCTCCCCATACCCTTTTAAGCAATTGCTCCCGGGTTAATACCATGCCGGGATAGCGCATGAAGGTGCGCAGCAGGTCAAATTCCAGCGGCTTCAGACTTACCTCTTCGCCAGCTTGGATCACGCTGTGGCTGCCCTCATCCAAAGTAACATCACTGTGCTGCAGAATGGACAGCTCAGGCTGCCGACGTTCCAGTACCTTTTCCATGCGCACCAGCAGTTCCAGGATGTCAAAAGGCTTCACCAGATAATCCTCCGCACCCAGGCGCAGGCCCTGCACGCGGCTGAGCACATCGGCCTTGGCGCTGACAAAGACGACCGGGATGTCATTCTCCCGCAGATGGGGCAGCAGCTCAAAGCCGTCCAGCTCCGGCATCATGATATCCAGCAGCGCCAAATCAAACACCTGCGCCCGGGCTGCATCCAGTGCCTGTGCGCCGTCCTCCGCGCAGACCACCTCATACCCCGCCACCTGCAGGTTGGTTTCCAGCAGTTTCAAAATGGCCGGGTCATCCTCAGCAATGAGTATCCTGGCTTTCAATGGCTTCACCTCTGAGATATTATAACAAAAGGCACTGATTATTTCGCGCCTTTGGTGTTAGCAAGTTGTAAATCCTGCTCACCATACTGGCAACCGATACGCCGTTGTGTATACATGGGGGATTTCAACAGCGTCACCCTTGAAAACAGCATGCCTTTTGCGTATACTGTCACTAAGTCAATAAGGGTTGGATGATGGCCCTCAGGAGAGCGCGTACCCACGCAGCCGAAGGAATAAGCGGACAGGCGCCGGTTGTCCGTGAAGATCTCAGGCAAGAGGACTGAAGGCAGGACAAGACTCTGGAGAGCATTGCACCGAAGAAGCAATCGCGAAAGCGAGAATCTTTCAGGTTAGGTACAGAGTTCAGGCATGCAGGCGGCAGCAGACAATGATTGCTGCAGGCGTTTATGAATCAATGTCTGACAGGAGGTGCGCGATGCTGGTGGTAAGCAACAACCCTTTGGTGCAATCACATCTGATACGGGAACCGCAGCATACCGTGGCCTATGCCCCTGTCAGTTTCCGGGATCTGTTGATTCTGGTCAGAGACAAGGTGCACCAGGGCCACGTTCTTTTGACCCATCCGCTGTCCGGTTCTGTCAAGCCGAATGAAACCCTGTATAAATCCATCGGCATGACGCAGCAGCCGCAGGCCGGTCTGTGCGTGGACAGCCTGCTGCTGATAGAGGAGGCCATTCTGGCGCATGACAGGTTTCCGCCCAGGACAAGAGAAGTTACGCCCCAGATGGACGCAGACTTTCAGCTGGTGGACTGGACCCTGCTCCAGTCAGCCCTGTCATCGGATTTTGCGCGAACGCGCGGCGCGTCCGCAGGTGCATGAGCCTTCATCGTACCGGGATGATTACCGCGCTTTACCCATTGTTCAACACATCACAAGAGGAAACAGGAGGTGCACGGCTTGAGACTGGAATTAGGCTTCATCCCCATCCATGACGTTCAGTTCGCTGACACATCCCGGGTGGAAGACGGCGTGTTGTACGTCAACGCGGAGGACATCAAAGCCCTGGTGCTCAAGGATGAGCACATCAGCTCTGTCGAGGTGGAGCTGGCCCGCCCCGGCGAAAGCGTCCGGATCACCCCGGTAAAGGATGTTGTGGAGCCCCGTGTAAAGGTGGACGGTCCCGGAGGCATGTTCCCGGGCACGGTATCCCGCGTGAAGACCGTGGGCCAGGGGCGTACCCATGTGCTCAAAGGAGCGGCCGTAGTCACCACCGGCAAGATTGTGGGCTTCCAGGAGGGCATCATCGACATGTCCGGCGCGGGCGCCCAGTATACGCCCTTCTCAAAAACCCAGAATGTGGTATTGATCTTGCGCCCTCAGGACGGTCTTAGCGCGCATGAGCATGAGGTGGCCGTGCGCCTGGCCGGTTTGAAAGCCGCGATGTATCTGGGTGAATTGGCCAGGGAGCTTGTCCCTGAAACCATCGAAACCTATGAGACCCTGCCGCTGCTGGAGGGCCTGAAGCAGCATGGCGACTTGCCCCGCGTAGGCTATGTGCAAATGCTGCAAAGCCAGGGCCTGCTGCATGACACCTATGTGTACGGCGTGGACGCTAAAAAGATCCTGCCCACCATCCTCTATCCGACAGAGGTCATGGACGGGGCGATCATCTCAGGCAACTGCGTGTCAGCCTGTGACAAAAACCCCACTTACGTCCATCAGAACAACCCCATCGTGCATGAGCTGTATGCCCGTCATGGCAAGGACTTCAATTTCTGCGCCATGATCATCACCAACGAAAATGTCTACCTGGCCGACAAGGTCCGCTCCTCTGACTGGACAGCCAAGCTGTGCGAATTTCTGGGCCTTGAGGGCGTGATCGTCTCGGAGGAAGGCTTTGGCAACCCCGACACCGACCTGATGATGAACTCGCGCAAAATCAGCGAGAAGGGCATCAAGGCCGTGTTGCTCACGGATGAATACGCGGGCCGGGACGGCTCCAGCCAGTCGCTGGCAGACGCCCATGTGTCCGCAGACGCGGTGGTGTCGGCCGGCAACGCCAACCAGGTGATCACCCTGCCCGGGATGGACCGGGTCATCGGCTCGGAGGCCTATGTGGGCATCATCGCCGGCGGCTGGGACAAAAACAAAATGGAAGATGGCACCATCATGGTGGAAATCCAGGCCATCACCGGCGCGACCAGCGAGGTGGGCTTCGGCTACCTCAGCGCGCGATAAACCATTAAAAAGGAGGGAAACAGCCTTTGCAAAAGATACGGATTGTTCATTACATCAACCAGTTCTTTGCCCAGATTGGCGGCGAAGAAATGGCACATGTCCCGCCGCAATGGCGCGAAGGGCCGGTCGGCCCGGGCCTGGCCCTGGCGGCAGCATTCGGACAGACCGCGGAGATTGTGGGCACGGTGATTTGCGGCGACTCCTACTTCAATGAGCACACCAGCGAGGCGCTGCCGGAGATCTTGGACATGATCAAGGCCGCCGGGGCTGACCTGCTCATCGCGGGCCCGGCATTTAACGCCGGGCGCTATGGCGTGGCCTGCGGCACAGTGGCCAAGGCCGCCCAGGATGAACTGGGCATCAAGGCCATCACCGGCATGTACGTTGAAAACCCGGGGGCCGATATGTTTGCCCAGGATGTATACATCATCTCCACCCGCAACTCAGCCGCCGGCATGCGCGATGCCGTCAAGAAGCTGGCGCCCCTGGCACAGAAACTGGTCAGCGGCGAACCCATCGGCGCGTCCAGCGAGGAAGGCTACCTGCCCCGCGGCATCCGCGTCAACCTGTTTGAGAAGGACAGGGGCGCCAAGCGCGCCGTGGAGATGCTGGTGCGCAAGCTCAGGGGCCAGGATTTTACCACTGAATACCCGATGCCCGACTTTGACCGCGTGGCGCCCCAGCCCGCCGTGAAAAACATCAGCCGCGCCAAGGTCGCCCTGGTCACCTCGGGGGGGATCGTCCCCTTCGGCAACCCGGACCGCATCGAGTCCTCCAACGCATCACGCTATGGCCGCTATGACCTGGAAAACATCATGGATTTGACGGAGGGCAAATGGGCCACCGCCCATGGCGGCTATGACCCCTCCTACGCTAACCGGGACGCGGACCGGGTGCTGCCGGTGGATGTGATGCGCGAAATGGAAATAGAAGGCAAGATCGGCTCCCTGTTCCGCTACACCTACTCCACTGTGGGCAACGGCACAGCCGTGAAGAGCTCCAAGGCCTTCGCGGATGAGTTTGTCAAGGAATTGATCAAGGAGAACGTTCAGGCTGTGATCCTGACCTCCACGTGAGGGACCTGCACACGTTGCGGCGCAACGATGGTAAAAGAGATTGAGCGGGCGGGTATTCCCGTGGTTCATATCTGCACAGTCACCCCTATCTCCCTGACAGTAGGCGCCAACCGGATCGTTCCGGCGGTGGCCATCCCCCATCCCCTGGGCAACCCCGCCCTTACCATGGCCGAGGAGAAGGCCCTGCGGCGCAAAATCATCCTGACCGCCTTGAAGGCGCTGTCCACTGACATCACCGAGCAAACGGTGTTTGATGTGGAGTGACGGCAAATGAGGATCGCATGAATCAAACAATCTATGATGTGCTCATCATCGGCGCGGGGCCGGCGGGTCTGGCCGCCGCCCTGTATGCCGGGCGCGCCCGGCTGTCCACCCTGGTGATTGAGAAGGAAAAAGACGGCGGACAGATTGTCATTACCGCTGAAATCGACAACTATCCCGGCTCCCTGGAGCATGAAAGCGGGCCCTCCCTGGTCGCCCGCATGGCTGACCAGGCAGCGCGCTTTGGCGCTGAGAAGGTATATGACATGGTGGTGGATGTCCACCTGGAAGGTGAAATCAAGCGCCTGGTGGGCAAAAAGGGCGAGTACCTGGGCCGCACCGTGATCATCGCCACCGGAGCGCATCCCCGGCCCATCGGCTGCCCGGGCGAGAAGGAGCTGATCGGCAAAGGAGTCAGTTACTGCGCCACCTGCGACGGCAACTTCTTTGAAGACATGGAGATTTTTGTCGTCGGCGGCGGGGACACCGCGGTGGAGGAAGCGGTCTATCTGACCAAGTTTGGCCGCAAGGTCACCATCATTCACCGCCGGGATGAACTGCGCGCCGTCAAGTCCATCCAGGAAAAAGCCATGAACAATCCCAAGATTCACTTCATGTGGGACAGCGTGGTCAGCCGTTTTCATGGAGACGGGCTGCTGGAGGCCATGACAGTGAAAAACGTCAAGACGGGCAAAGAAACCCTGATTGAAGCGGATGAGGAAGACGGCACCTTTGGCGTCTTTGTCTTTGTGGGCTTTATCCCCGAAAGCCAGCTGTTTGTCGACAAGCTTCAGCTGCGCAACGGCTATATTGTCACCGATGCCCTGATGCACACCGGCATCCCCGGGGTATTCGCAGCCGGGGACATCCGCGAGAAAAGCCTGCGACAGGTGATCACAGCGGCAGCTGACGGCGCTATTGCCGCCATGGAGGCCAACGCCTATATCGAAGGCGCCTGCCCGGTAAACCAACCCAACCCTTAAAAGTTGTGGTATACTCTGTACAAGGAGGATTCTGATGAAAGAACTGACCAGAGAGAATTTTGAGGCAGAGGTTCTGCAAGCTCCCGGCACCGTCTTTGTGGATTTTTATTCCGACGGCTGCGTGCCCTGCAAGGCGCTGGAGCCCTTTGTCCATGAGATGCATCAAAAATACGGCGACCGGATGACCTTCGCCAGGCTGAACACCACCAAAGCCCGCCGCCTGGCCATCAGCCAGAAGGTGCTGGGCCTGCCGGTCATGGCCATCTACAAGAATGGCGAGAAGGTTGAAGAGCTGGTCAAGGAAGACTGCACCCACGAAAACATTGAAGCCATGATCAACCGTCACCTGTAAGCCGCGCAGCCCGGGCCGCAAGCCCGGGCAAAACAAGCGTCAGCTTTTATTACGGAAGAAAGGAGGAAACCCATGAGCTTGCTGAAGGACAAAAAAATAATTGTCATCGGCGATCGGGATGGGATCCCTGGCCCGGCAATTGATGAGTGCCTCAAAAGCATTGGGGCTGAGATCCTGTTTTCATCCACTGAGTGCTTCGTCTGAACGAGCGCGGGTGCGATGGATCTGGAAAACCAGAAGCGTGTGAAGGAACTGGCTGAGCTGCATGGCCCTGAGAACATTCTTGTCATCCTGGGCGCAGCGGAGGGTGAGGCTGCGGGCATCGCGGCGGAAACCGTCACAGCAGGGGATCCGACCTACGCAGGTCCATTGACCGGAGTCCAGTTGGGACTGAGCGTGTATCATGTATGCGAGGACGCCATCAAGAGCGAACTCGACCCCACCGTTTACGATGAACAGATCGGCATGATGGAAATGGTGCTGGATGTGGATGACATCGTCAATGAAATGACAGCCATCCGGGAACAGTATTCCAAATACTGATCAAACAGGGCATATTGTCCCCCCGGCCAGGGCTGCGCAGACTGCGGCGCTGGCCTTTCTTGTCCTCTTCACCGACAAGGCCCCGGCGCCGGGCCAATCGATACATTCGTCGCTGAGTACCATCGACCACCAGAAAGGGAAACCTTCCATGAACAGCGTTTTAAAGGCTGCCAGCTATGTCCTGGTCCATGCTCCGGACATGGTGCTGCAAAACGGCACAACCCAGACCACCGAAATGGTGGTCAATCCGGATTCCGAATATCTCAAAACCCTGCCCGGGCATCTGCGCAGCTATGACCAGGTGGTGGCCTATGCCCCCAACCAAACCTACATTGGCAACATGACCCCGGATGAGCTGGGGCATCTGGCCCAGCCCTGGACGGACAAGCCTGTGGCCGGGGCGACACGCCAGGGCAAGTATGGCGAAATCATGCCCCAGGATGAGTTTTTGCTGCTCTTCCAGGCCTGCGACATGTTTGACCTGGTGCACCTGGAGCGTGATTTTGTTGCACGCACCCGGCCGGCCTTTGATGCGCATCCGCTGATGGATGAATATATCAAAAGCCGCGTCAGGGAAGGGGTTGACCGGGAACAGATCCTGCGTTTTGTCAACGAGGAAGGCGCGGAGGGCATTTATCATCAGGGGCAGCTGGCAGGCTATATCAAGCGCGCCCACGATGTGGACGTCAACCTCAGCGCCCATGTCATGATGGAAAACATGGCCAGCAAGGCCTCCGCCGTGCTGGCGCTCAAGCACCTGATCCGGGTATCCGGCGTGGATGCCGGTCAGATTGATTATGTCATCGAGTGCAGCGAGGAAGCCTGCGGCGACATGAACCAGCGCGGCGGCGGCAATTTCGCCAAGTCGATTGCCGAGATCGCAGGTTTGAGCGGCGCAACCGGCTGCGATGTGCGCGGCTTTTGTGCGGCGCCGGCCCATGCCCTGGTCAGCGCGGCTTCCCTGGTCAAGTCGGGCACCTTCAAAAACGTGGCGGTGGTGGCAGGCGGTTCCACAGCCAAACTGGGCATGAACGGCAAGGATCATGTCAGAAAGGGCATGCAGGTGCTGGAGGACGTGCTGGGCGGCTTTGCTGCGCTCATCAGCGCCAATGACGGCATCAATCCGGAGATCGATCTGGGCATCGTCGGCCGGCACACCGTGGGCACCGGCGCTTCCCCCCAGGCGGTCATCACTTCCCTGGTGCTCAGCCCCCTGGAGCAGGCCGGCATGAAAATCCAGGACATCGACAAATACGCGGCCGAGCTGCAAAACCCCGACATCACCAAGCCGGCCGGCGCCGGGGATGTGCCGCTGGCCAACTTCAAGATGATTGGCGCCCTGGCAGTCAAAAGCGGGGAGCTGGCCCGGGACGGCTTGAACGGCTTTATTGCTAAACACGGCATGGTGGGCTGGGCGCCTACCCAGGGCCATATCCCTTCCGGCGCGCCCTATCTGGGGTTTGCCCGTCAGGTTTTGCTTGACGGCAAGATCCGCAAAGCCATGATCGTGGGCAAGGGCAGCCTGTTCCTGGGCCGGATGACCAACCAGTTTGACGGCATCTCCTTTGTGCTCAGGGCCAACAGCGGGGATGACCGCAAGCAGCGGGAGGCCATCGGCAAGGAAGAGGTCCGCAGCATGATTGCCGAGGCGCTGCGCGCTTTTGCCGCTTCTCTGGACGTGTAAGGAGGGCGCGCCATGTCACAGGCAAACACACAAAAGCTGATCCGCGACACCTTTTTGGATCTGGCCAGGGCGCTGGAAACCGGCCGGCTGGAGGATGCCCCCGGCATTGCCCTGAGCGCGCCCGGCAGCGAGCACGGAGAGGACAATGCACTGCAAGCGGCCCTGCAGGCAAGCCGAAACGGGGTTCATGTGCATTACATCGGCAGCCTGTCCCATCCGGACCTCACCTGCCATGAGGCGCAAAGTGAGGCGCAAGCCCATCAGGTCATGGAGCGGCTGCTGGCTGACGGCACCTGCAAGGGGGCGGTCGCCATGCACTATCCCTTTCCCATTGGCGTAGCCACCGTGGGCAGGGTGCCCGCGCCGGCTACAGGCAAGCCCATCTACCTGGCCACGACCACCGGCACTGCAGCCACGGACCGCGTGGAGGCCATGGTGCGGGGCGCCGTCGCCGGCATTATCACCGCCAAGGCCTGCGGTGTCGAGCAGCCGGCAGTGGGCCTCTTGAACATCGATGGCGCCCGCCAGGCTGAAGGCATCCTCAAAAAACTCAACGAGCAAGGCTATCCGGTCAGTTTTGCCCAATCCGCCCGGGCAGGCGGCGGATGCGTCCTGCGGGGCAACGATGTGTTGGCAGGCAGCAGTGATGTGGTGGTGATGGACAGCCTGACCGGCAATGTCATCATCAAGATGCTGTCCGCCTTTACCAGCAGCGGCATCTATGAGACCACGGGCGACGGCTATGGCCCCGGCATTGGCGAAGGCTATGACCGGCTGGTGGCGATTGTTTCCCGCGCAAGCGGCGCGGCCGTGGTGGCCAACGCCCTGTCCTACACAGCCCAGGTAGCGGGCAGCCCCTGGCAAGATATCGCCTCTGCGGAATACCGGCTGGCCTATCAGGCCGGCTTGAAGGCCCTGCTGGATGAGCTGTCCGCCCGCAGGAACGCCCCTGTCCGGGAGGAGATCCAGCCGCCGCCGCAGGAAGCGGTCACACAGGACATCGCCGGGGTCGAGGTCATGGAACTGGAGGAGGCGGTGCGTTCGCTCTGGAAAAAGGGCATTTACGCCCAAAGCGGCATGGGCTGCACCGGTCCGGTCGTCATGGTGTCCGAGCAAAACCTGAGCCGCGCCCTGGCAGCCCTCAGAGAAGGCGGCTTTGTCAGCGGCTGATGCAGCTCTCCGCGCAGATTGCCTATATAAGCTGAGTATAGTGAGGGCTCCCGCATCCGGAAGCCCTCCGGTTTTGATACAATGCAATGACTATTCGATGATCACTAAGCCCTCGCCGGGTTCCTCCACCATCCCGATGATGCGCGCTTGCGGGCAATGGGGCTGAACATCCTCCAGCAAACGCCTGGCCTGCGCTGGCGGCAGGCTGATCAGCAGGCCGCCGGAGGTTTGCGGGTCAAAGAGGATGTCGCTCAAGGCCTGGCCGACGCCGGGCAGGATGATGGTGCTGCCGCTCAGATACTCGCGGTTGCGGTATGCGCCTCCGGGCACGATTCCCTGGCTGGCCATGTCCAATACGCCATCCAGCAAGGCCACTTCCCCGGAAAAGATGCGCAGGCGCCTGCCGGAAGACCGGGCCATTTCCGCGGCATGCCCCACCAGGCCGAATCCGGTAATATCAGTACACGCGTTGGGGGTGTAGCCGGCCATACATCCGGCTGCGGCGGCGTTGAGCATGGCCATGGTGCGGTTGAGACCGTCTGCAATCGCGGGGCTGAGCAGCTGCGCCTTGGCCGCAGTGGCCAGAATGCCCGAGCCTAAGGGTTTGGTCAGCAGCAGGAGATCCCCGGTCTTCGCCTTGCTGTTGGTCAGGATGCGCTGCGGGTGGGCAAAGCCGGTGACGCACAGCCCGTACTTGGGTTCCTTGTCCTCAATGGTATGCCCGCCGCACAGGCTGGCGCCGGCTTCGTGCACCTTGTCCGCGCCGCCTGCAAGAATGGCCTGCACATCCTCGCGGGAAATCCGGTCTGACGGGAAACACAGCAGGTTCATGGCCAGCTTGGGGGTGCCGCCCATGGCATACACATCGCTCAGGGCGTTGGCGGCGGCAATCTGGCCGAACAGATAGGGATCGTCCACCATGGGCGGGAAAAAGTCCACGGTCTGGATCAGCGCCGTGTCATCGTTGACCAGATACACGGCTGCGTCATCCGCCGTATCGTAACCCACCAGCAGCCGCGGGTCATGCGGCCCTTTGGGCAGGCGGTGCAGTATTTCCTCCAGGACACCCGGCCCTGTCTTGGCCGCTCACCCGCCGCAGGAGGTCATCATGGTCAGGCGTATGCGCCGCGCATCGCTCACCGGTACACCCCCCTTCTCATTTGTTTGCGTCATTATACCAAATCATGTCCTGGATTTAAAGGCGAAACCATATGTGCAGGCTGCCATTCACCCCTGTGCCCGCCTGCGCGGACTGTGTTACAATAAGGCATATTATCAAATAAACGGGGTATTGTTATGAGCCAAGAGCCGCACAACCTTCTCCGGCGCATCCCGCAGGTGGATGCCTTGCTGAAAACCGCGCAGGGACAGGCGCTGTCCTCACAGTATTCACAGCAGCTGGTCGCCCAAACGCTGCGTGAAATCCTCGAGGAGGTGCGTAAGCGCATCCGGAGCGGCCAGACCTGCGTGCCCGCACATGCGGAATTGCTGTCAGCCTGCGAAGAGCGCGTCAGCAAAAGCTTGCAGACCCAGAAGCCCGTGGTGATCAACGCCACCGGTATCCTGCTGCATACCAACCTGGGCCGTGCCCCCCTGGCAACACAGGCGGCACGGGCCGCCCTGGACGCTGCCACCCGCTACTCCTCGCTGGAGTTTGACCTGGATACCGGCAGGCGCGGCGACCGGCAGGCTCATGTGGAGACGCTGATCAGCCAGCTTCTGGGCGCTCAGGCTGCCCTGGTGGTCAACAACAATGCCGCCGCCGTGCTGCTGATGCTGGCTGCTGTAGCCCGGGGCAGGGAGGTGGTGGTATCCCGCGGGGAACTGGTGGAAATCGGCGGCAGTTTCCGTGTACCCGAGGTCATGGCCCAAAGCGGGTGCATCCTGCGGGAGGTAGGAACCACCAACAAAACCAAGCCCGGGGATTACCGTGCGGCGATTGGAGAAAGCACTGCCGCGCTGATGAAGGTGCACACCAGCAACTATAAGGTGGTTGGCTTCACCCAGGCTGTGGACATCCCGGAGCTTGCCGAAATCGCACGGGAAGCGGGATTGCCCCTGCTGGCCGACCTGGGCAGCGGCGCGCTGTTGCCGCTGAACGTCTATGGCCTGCAGGATGAGCCCAGTCCCCGGGAGATACTGGCCCAGGGCGCACAGGTGGTCTGTTTCTCCGGTGATAAGCTGTTGGGCGGCCCGCAAGCGGGCATCCTTGCGGGGAATACAGACTTGATTGCTGTCATGCGGCGCCATCCGCTCATGCGGGCCCTGCGCCCTGGCAAGATGACCCTGGCTGCGCTGGAAGCCACCCTGCAGCTTTACCGCGATGCCGATTTGGCCTGCAGGCACATCCCTTTGTACCGGATGCTGGGCACAGATCAGCAGACGCTGCGCCTGCGCGCGCTTGCCCTGATGGAAGCCCTCAAGGACATTTCCGGCCTGCAATGTGAAGTGGCGGAAAGCCAGGCTCAGTTGGGCGGGGGGTCCGCGCCGGGCGAGGCGCTTGCATCTGTGGCGCTCTGCCTCAAATCCAGGCTTGTGTCATCCAACAGCCTGGCGGACCGCCTGCGCCACGGCAGCCCGGCGGTCATTGCCCACATCCGGCAGGATGCGGTGGTGTTGGACTTGCGCACCGTTTTCCCTGATCAGCTGCCCGAACTGACCGGGGCGCTTAAGGCAGTGCTTTCTTCCTTGGAGGTGCAGGATGCGTAATGTGATCATCGGCACCGCCGGGCATGTGGACCATGGCAAAACTGCGCTTATCCGCGCCCTGACAGGCATGGACACCGATCGGCTGGAGGAGGAAAAGCGCCGGGGCATCACCATTGACCTGGGCTTTGCCTGGCTGGACCTGCCTGACGGCAGCCGGGCCGGCATCGTGGATGTGCCCGGACATGAAAGGTTTATCCGCAACATGCTCTCAGGCGCCGGCGGCATCGACCTGGCCTTGCTGGTGGTGGCCGCGGATGAGGGCATCATGCCCCAGACCCGGGAGCACCTGGGCATCCTTTCGCTGCTGGGCATCCGCCACGGCTGCGTGGCGGTCACCAAAGCGGATTTGGTGGAAGAGGACTGGCTGGAAATGATGCTGGAGGAGCTTGAAGAAGGCCTGGCGGACAGCTTCCTTGCCAACGCGCCCATCCATGTCGTCAGCGCGTATACCGGCCAGGGCATCGGGCAGCTTAAGGAAACCCTGATCGGCCTGGTCTGTCGGATGCCTGCCAAGGACGTCGACGGCCCCTTCCGTATGCCGGTGGACCGGGTGTTCACCATGCCGGGCTTTGGCACGGTGATTACCGGCACCATGATAGAAGGCAGCGTCAGCCAGGGTGAGGAAGCCACCCTGTATCCGCTGGAGGAGTCTTACAGGATTAGAAGCCTGCAGGTGCACGGCAATCTGGTTGAGCGGGCCTACGCAGGCCAGCGCGTGGCCATGAATCTGCAAAAGGCCAGGCAGGAAGACATCCCCCGGGGCAGCGTGCTGGCAAGCCCCGGCAGCATGCAGCCCGGGCTGATGCTGGATGTCGCGCTGCGCGTGCTGCCTGACTCCCGGCGCGTTCTGGAGAATGGCAGCAGGCTGCACTTCCACCACGGCTCCGGAGAAACCCTGTGCAAGCTGATTCTTCTGGGCGGCAGGGAGCAGCTGCTGCCCGGCGAGGAGGGCTTTGGCCAATTGCGCTTTGAGGACGCTGTCGCTGCCAAGGCAGGGGACGCCTTTGTACTGCGGTTTTATTCCCCGCTTGAAACAGTCGGAGGCGGCACGGTGCTGGATCCCAGCCCTTACAAGCACCGGCCTTCCAGCATCAAGGCCGTGGAGAAACTGCACGCCATGCACGGAGCGGACCTGCCTGCCCGCGCGGAAGCCCTGCTCAAAGGCCACGGCACCCGCTTTGTTCACAGCGCAGCCCTGGCCCTGCAGACCGCTGTATCCGCGGAGGCAATGGAAGCCTGCCTGGAAACCCTGCTGTCGCAGGGCAGGGTAATCAAGCTGCAGGAAGGGCTGTATCTTCATCAGGACATTGTGCGGATCCTGGAGGAGAAATCCAGGGAGATCCTGAATGATTTTCATCAAAGGAATCCCTTGCGCATGGGGATCAGGCGGGAAGAGTTCCGGACCGCCCTGCTGCCCGGACAAAACCAACAGGAGGCGGACCAGGCGCTGGACATGCTGCTGTCCCGCAATACGTTTGTCCGGTCAGGGACAGTCTTTGCCTTGCCGGAACACGCCATCAGTTTCACCCCCAGGCAGCAGGCGCTGCTGGAGGGCTTGCAGACCAGGTTTGAAGAAGCCCGTTTTTCCCCTCCGGAAAAATCGGCGCTGCTCGCTGAGTTTGCCAAGGAGAAGGAGTTCCCCCGGGTGCTGGACTACCTGCTCGACCAGGGCAGCCTGACCCCCGTGAGCCCGGACATCCTGTTTTTGACAAAAGACCTCGCCCAGGCGCAGCAAGCCTTCCTGCAACTGCAGCAGCAGCACGGAGAGGTTACCCTGGCAGACTTCCGGGATGCGCTGTCCACCTCCCGCAAATACGCCCTGGCTATTCTGGAGTACTGGGATCGCAAAGGTATCACCAGAAAGACGGGGGAAGCCCGGAAGATGGCCATCAGTTGACAGCCGGAAAGGGTCTGTTATAATCCAACTGGTGAGCCTAACAATTCACCAATAAGAATCATTGAAGAAGTAGGTGAACATGTGATCGCGTTGGCCTTATTCTTTTTGTGGCTCTTTTTTAATGCCAAGATAACCCTGGAGCTGGTAGTGATCGGCGCCATTCTTTCCGTTGCCCTGGCGTGGTTCGTGCAACGCTTCATCACTCCAGGGTTGACGATGAAAAGACAGTGGTTCATTATGAAGCAGCTACCCGGTTACCTGCGCTTTGTCTGGTTGCTGATCAAAGAAATTACCCTGGCCAACTTCACGGTAATGCGAATGATTCTGACCGACCGGGACATTGTTGTACCCAAACTGACGGTGTTTCATACCAAGCTTCAAACCAAGGCAGCGCGGGTGGCGCTTGCTGACTGCATCACGCTGACGCCAGGCACCATTACCGTTCACCTGCATGAAGATGAATACCTGGTGCACTGCCTGGATGAATCTCTGGAGGGCGGCCTGGTCAACAGTGAGTTTGAAAAGCGCCTGCTGATCAAAGAAGCTGACTGGATAGAAAGCGGGGTATCCTGATGCTGCAGGACGCGTATGGCATCCTATACAGCGGCATCCTGGTGGTGCTGTCTGTGTTGATTATCGCCTGTTTCATCCGCGCCATTAATGGACCCACCATTGCTGACCGCATTGTCGCTATCAACATGATTGGCACCCAGATCATCATCATGGTAGGCGTGGTGGCGCTGATGCTTGATGCGAGCTACCTGGTGGACGTTTCCATGCTCTACGCGATGATCAGCTTCCTGGCGGTGGTTGTGCTGTGCAAGATCTACATGGGCGTGTTCCTGGAGCGCCAGGCAAAGGCTCAGGCTCAGCAAGGGGGGCAGGAGCATGCTTGACTGGCTTCGTTTCTTGCTGACAACCGGCTTTCTGCTCAGCGGCATCATCATTCTGATCACCTCGGTGATTGGCGTATACAAGTTTGACTATGTGCTCAACCGCATGCACGCAGCGGCGATGGGCGATACCCTGGGCCTCCTATTTTGCCTGCTGGGGCTGACTTTCAGCGCGCCGGATATCTGGACAGTGCTCAAGCTGCTGCTCATCATTGTCTTCCTGTGGTTTGCAAGCCCGGTCAACAGCCACCTGATCGCCCGGCTGGAAGTCACCATCAACCCGATGTGGCAGCAATTACCCCCGCCACCCGGTACGCCCGCAGAGGAGGATAACGAATGAACTTTGTCCACATCGCCTTGCTGGGCATGCTGATCATCTGCTCGCTGGCCGTGGCGCTCACGCGCAACCTGCTGACCTCCCTGATCGTCTACATGGCCTACAGTCTGATCATGGCGGTGATCTGGATGTTTCTGGAAAGCCCTGACCTGGCCATCACGGAAGCGGCTGTGGGCGCAGGAATTACCAGCGTTCTGTTCTTCGTGACACTCAAAAAAATTCACGCGATTAAAGGAGACAGCGAGCATGAGCAAGCGCAGAAGTGACTGGGAATCGCGCCCTCAGGCCCGCGTTCGCCGGTGGTTTTACAAGGGCTTCCTGGCGCTGGATGACGAGATTGCTGAAAAGATCTCAAGCCCGCCACCCCCCCGGTTTGATTATGAAGAGGCGCTGGAAGCTCAACAAGCAGCCATCGACAGCCGCCAGCATGAGCGCAGCATTGCGATTGAACGGCTGGACCAGCATAACCTGCTTGTATGGATGAGAACCAGGGGACGCAAGGCAATCTCCCGGCTCTATGTCGCCTTGGCACTGGTCCTGGGTCTGATGATGATGGTTTTTCTGTTGGAAACCGTGGCCCTGATGCCGCGCTTTGGCGACCCTGCCACCCCGGGCGCCAATGAAGTTTCCGCGCGCTATATCGAAAAGGGGCTGGATGAAACCGGCGCGGTCAACATCGTTGCAGGCATGATTCTGGACTACCGCGCCTTTGACACCCTGGGTGAGAGCACGGTGTTGTTCATCGCTGCCAGCGCGGTATTGATTTTGCTGCGCATTGACCATGACAAGGAAGGCAACCCCGCTCAGGAACTGATTGCTGCAGAGTCCGATGACCGGCACTATGAGCCGCGCGATGACCGTATCCTGCAAGGCAGCGCGATGGTACTGACGCCGATCATCCTGCTGTACGGGATCTATATCATACTCAACGGTCACCTGTCCCCCGGCGGCGGCTTCTCCGGCGGGGCCATCGTCAGCGCCGGTCTGATTTTGTACCTGGTGGCCTTCGGCTTTGAGAAGGCCGGACGCTTTTTCACCACCAAGACTTTTACCTGGGTCAGCTTCTTCTCGCTGAGCTTTTATGCGCTGGCCAAGGCCTATGCCTTTTATATGGGCGCCAACGGCCTGCCCAGCGGCATCCCCTTGGGTACCCCGGGCGCCATCCTGTCCAGCGGGCTGATCATGCCGCTGAATATCGCTGTGGGCATGGTGGTAGCCTGCACGATGTATGTCTTCTACGCGCTCTTCCGCAAAGGAGGGCTGTAAGCATGTGGCAACTGCTGTATGAAAACCTGGAGCAAACAGTGTCTGTCATCCTGTTTGTCATCGGCTTTTCCATCTTATTGCTGCAGCGCAACCTGATCCGCAAGATCATCGGTCTGAACATCATGGACACCTCTGTCTATCTGTTTTTGGCGTCCATGGGCTATATTCAGGGCCGCAAGGCGCCCATTGTAACCGATGGGGTCCTGGAGGTCACCGCCTATATCAACCCTGTCCCAACCGGACTGGTGCTTACGGGCATTGTGGTCTCCGTCAGCTTTACCGCGATCATGCTGGCGCTGACCATCCGCCTGTATCGGCGCTACCACACGCTGGACATTGATGAGATCGCCCTGTTGGCCAGAGGGGAGGACGCCTGATGAGCCTCGTTCACAATTTCCCCTTTATCAGCATCCTGCTATGCATGTCGGCGGGCATCTTTACCTCGGTTTTCAAGCCTCGCGTCGCGCGCATGGTCACCTTTTTGGTGACCGGTACAGTACTGGTCCTCAGCGCGATGGCCCTGTCCCTGACCATGTCGCTGGATGATTCCTACCCCTATATGATGGGTCATTTCCCGGCCCCCTGGGGCAATGAGATTCGCATCGGCCGTCTGGAAGCCCTGATGGCTACCGGATTCTCAGCTGTGCTGCTGGTCAGCCTGATCCCGGGCTTTGAGCGCATGCCCGGCTTTGTCAGCGAAAAAAAGAGCAACCTGTACTGCATCATGGTGGATTTGGCTCTGGCTGCCGTGCTGGTGTTGATTTATACCAATGACCTGTTCACCGTGTACGTTTTCATTGAGATCATGACCATTGCCTCCTGCGCGCTGGTGGCTGTGCGGCAAAACGGGCATACGTTGGTCGCCATCACGCGTTACATGATCATGCATCTGTTTGGCTCGGGCTTGCTGCTGCTGGGCATTTCCATGCTGTACGGCATCACCGGGCATCTGCTGATGGTGCCCCTGAGCGAGGCAGTGCGACAGATTGTGGACAGCGGTCAATACCTGGGGCCGCTGACCGTGGTCATCGCGCTGATTACCGCCGCGCTGGCCATCAAAAGCGCAATGTTTCCCTTCCATGTCTGGGCCCCGGACACCTATGCCTTCGCGCCGCCGCTGAGCAGCGCCATCCTCAGCGGGATCATCAGCAAGGCTTATATTTTTGTGATGGTCAAGTTTTTTTACCGGGTAATCGGGATGGACATCATCATCTCCCAGCAGATCAGCCCTTTCCTGTTTGTGTGCGGGGTTGCCGGTATGATCATCGGCTCTGTCATAGCCATCAGCCAGCGTGACATCCGGAGGATGATCGCCTATTCTTCAGTCGCCCAAATCGGCTATATTTACATGGGTCTGGGCATGGGCAGCGCTGCCGGCACAGAGGCAGCGATGTTCCAGATGCTGGCACATGCCGCCGTCAAGTCCCTGCTGTTCCTGGCTACCTATGAGTTGATCAATGTTTCCGGCGACCGCAAGCGCTTCCGCTATTTGCACGGCGCCGGTTACCGCAACATCCCTGCAGGCATCGTGTTTACCGTAGCGGCCATGAGCATGGTGGGCATTCCCTTTACGGGCGGGTTTATCGTCAAGCTGAACCTAGCCATCGCGGGCATGGCCTTTGGCGGATGGATGCGCGCGCTGGTGCTGGTGGCTCTGGCGGTCAGCACCCTGCTCAACGGCATTTATTTCCTGCACACGGTGGTATCCATTTACCGCAAACCCGCGCAGGACATGGTGTATCCGCCGTCAGAAAAAATGTCTCCGTCAGCTGCGGGCGCACTTTTTGTTTCCATGCTGTATATTTTATACCTGGGGATTGGTTCTGAGCCAATTATGCGTTTGATCGAAACTGGGTTAAAGACTTTTTCTTAAGGAGGATTGGTGAAGTATGGAAGGATTATTGCTGCTGGTCGCAATCCTGCTGCCTGCCATCGGCTCATTGATGGTGGTTTTTATGCCCTGGCTGAACGAGCGCAGGGAAGAGCGGTGCTTCTTTGTTGGTGTAATCATGGTGCTGGAGTGCATTGTGGTGCTGCTGATTGCGCTGGACGCGGAACGCACCCTGGTGCTGTTTGAGATGACCAAGCAGCTGCCCATCGCGCTGCGCTCAGACGGCACCAGCAGGGTGTTCTCGGCTGTGATGGCGCTGATGTGGACCATCTCGGGCTTCTATTCTTTCAGCTACATGAAGCATGAACAAAACGAGAAATCCTATTATGCCTTCTATCTGATGACCCTGGCTTCCCTGATGGCGCTGACGCTGTCGGGCACGATGGTGACGATGTATCTCTTCTTTGAGATGATGACCTTCATCTCCATGCCCATGGTGCTGCACAGCCGCACCAAGGAGGCGGTCGCCGCGGGCATCAAGTACCTGATTTATTCCGTCGCCGGCGCTACCATGGGCCTGCTGGGCATCTTCATGCTGACCCCCAATATCGCGTCGCCTTACTTTGTGGAGGGCGGCTCACTCCTGGTCGAACAGCTGAATCTCCCCCACACAGCCTTTCAGGTCATCCTGCTGGTTACCCTGATTGGCTTTGGCACCAAGGCCGGTATGTTCCCCATGCACGGCTGGCTGCCAACAGCCCACCCGGTCGCGCCGTCTCCCGCCAGCGCAGTGCTCTCCGGCGTGATCACCAAGGCAGGCGTATTGTGCATCTTCCGGATGATCTTCTACGTCATCGGTCCGGATTACCTGCGCGGCACCTGGGTGCAGTGGACCTTGCTCAGCTGCGCCACCATCACGGTATTCATGGGCTCTATGCTGGCATTGCGGGAAAAAGTCCTCAAGAAACGCCTGGCCTATTCCAGCGTCTCCCAGGTGAGCTATGTCCTGTGCGGCGTGTTCATTCTGGACACCATGGCGCTGGACGGTGCGCTGCTGCAGATGGTATTTCACGCGCTGACCAAGGATGCCCTGTTCCTGTGCGCCGGCGCCATCATCCTCCAGGCCGGCGTCACACGGGTAGACGAAATGCACAATCTGGGCAAGAGCATGCCCTGGACCATGTGGATGTTTACCATCTGCGCGATCTCCCTGGTGGGCATCCCGCCGCTGGGCGGCTTTATCGCCAAGTGGTACATCGCTGAAGGCGCGCTGATTACCAGCACGCCGGTATTCAGCTGGCTGGTCCCCGTTGTGCTGCTGATTTCCGCGATGCTGACCGCGGCCTACCTGCTGCCGCCGAGCGTATCCTCCTTCTTTGGCGGCATGGCTCAGGGCGAAGCTGCAGCCATCGCATATGAAAAGAAGGATCCGCCGCTGATGATGATGATCCCCATCACCATCCTCACATTGGCCATCCTGCTGCTGGGCATCTTCCCGGGCTTCATGATCGAGGTGTTCACCAGCCTGGCCAACACCCTGTTCTAAGGAGCGACATGATCCTGATCCTTGCAATAATTCTGCCCATCGTCACAGGGGTGCTGCTGCCGGTCATGCGGCTGAAAGCCAGGGCGCGCAACCTGTACATGATGGTTTGTACACTGCTGACCAGTGTGCTGGTTGCGATAGCGTTGACAGGTGATTTCACGCAGCTTGAGTTGATCAGCCTGAACAAGAAGCTGAGCATTTCCCTGCACCTGGATGACCTGGGAAAGGTGTTCAGCGCGGTCATTGCCCTGCTGTGGCCGCTGACTTTGCTGTATGCGCTCAGCTACATGAAGGACGCGGTTAACCAGACCTCCTTTTTCACCTTCTTTCAGATGAGCTACGGGGTGACGCTGGGCATCGCGATGAGCGCCAATCTGCTGACGCTGTATATCTTCTACGAGCTGATGACCCTGTCCACCCTGCCCCTGGTGCTGCATAGCGGCTCGGCCAAGTCAGTCAAAGCAGGGTTGAAATACCTGTACTATTCCCTGGGCGGCTCGGCCTTCGCCTTTATCGGCCTGGTCTACCTGGTGTATTTTGGGGGCGGCACGGATTTCCTGCCCGGCGGATTGTTTGTCGGCGTGGGATCGCAGCACACTGTGCAGCTGCAACTTGGCTACCTGTTGTGTTTTTTGGGCTTTGGAGTCAAGGCGGCCATCTTCCCGGTGCACGGCTGGCTGCCCACCGCCGCAGTGGCGCCCACGCCGGTCACCGCCTTGCTGCATGCCGTAGCCGTGGTCAAGTCCGGCGTATTCGCAATTATCCGCGTGACCTATTTCAGCTTTGGGACCAGCGTGTTGGAAGGCAGTTATGCGCAGTATGTTTCCCTGGCGCTAAGCGCTTTTACCATTGTGTTCGGCAGTGCCATGGCGCTGAAGGAAAGGCATCTCAAGCGCCGCCTGGCCTATTCAACAGTCGCAAACCTCTCCTACATCCTCTTTGGCGCCTTGCTGATGATTGCGCAGGGGCTTTATGCCGGGCTAATGCACCTGGTCTTCCACGCGCTGATGAAAATCACCCTGTTCCTGGTGGTGGGTGTGTTCAACCGGCGTGCCCACGCATATTATATAGAGGACGTTCGCGGTATCGCCAAGGCCCTGCCGGTCTTGGCTGTGGTGTTTGTCATCGGTTCCCTGGCCATGACCGGCATCCCGCCCCTGATCGGCTTTGTCAGCAAGTGGTCACTTGCCGAAGCCGCCATTCTCTCCGGCGGATTGCTGCCGCTATTGGGTGTGAGCGCGCTGCTGATCAGCGCAGTTCTGACCGGCATATACCTTATCGTGCCTGCTGTCACCATGTATACACGGCCGCCTGTGATTCCGGCACCCCAAAAGGTTGAATCCGGCTTTTATGTCACCCTGCTTGTCCTGAGCGCGATGATCATCGCTCTGAGTTTTTACAGCGCTCCCTTGCTTGATTTCCTCTACCAAACCGCCTTGGGCGCGATATAGGAGGTGGTGCGTAATGCCTTGGATTTTACCTGTCCTGGTCGCGCTGCCCTTCCTTGCAGCAACTCCGGCCTATATGCTCAGCAAGCGAAAACCGGCACTTGGACTGTGGTTCATGTGCGCGGTCACACTGGCTGAGTTCACCCTGGCGCTGACGCTCTTCCTGGGAGATCAAACCGCCGCTTTCAGCGCTGCGGGCGTCATCGGACATGGGCTTTTCCTGCGCGGAGACGGCTTTCGCACGCTGTACGCGCTGGTGGCCGCCTTCATGTGGCTGATGACCTCGCTGTTCAGCCCGCAGTACTTTCGCCACGGACACGCGCAGGGGCGCTATGCGCTGTTTACCCTGATGACCCTGGGCGCCACCATGGGGGTCTTCCTGTCGGACGACCTGATTACAACCTTCATGTTTTTTGAAGTCCTCTCCTTCACCAGCTACTGCTGGGTCATCCATGAGCAAACCCCCGGAGCGATGCGCGCCGGGCAGACCTACCTGGCCATCGCCATCCTGGGCGGCATGGCCATGCTGATGGGCCTGATGATGCTCTACGGCAAGACCGGTACCCTGCGCTTTGAGGAACTGGCCGGCGCGCTTGATGGGATGCCCAGGAAAAGCCTTTACCTTCCCGGCATACTGATTTTGGCCGGTTTCGGCGCCAAGGCCGGCATGTTCCCGCTGCATGTGTGGCTGCCCAAGGCGCACCCGGTCGCGCCGGCCCCGGCCAGCGCGCTGCTGAGCGGCGTTTTGACCAAGGTGGGCATTTATGGCATTCTTGTATTGTCCATCCGGCTGTTTGCCGCAGATTTGACCTGGGGACAGCTGCTGCTGGGGCTGGGCCTGATCAACATGCTGCTGGGCGCGGTGCTGGCATTGTTTTCCATCGACCTGAAGCGCACGCTGGCCTGTTCGTCCATGAGCCAAATCGGTTTTGTCCTGTTTGGCATCGGGACCTCCTGCCTTCTGGGCGAACACAACGCCCTGGCTGCGCAGGGCACCATGCTGCACATGCTCAACCACAGCCTGATCAAGCTGGCGCTTTTCATGGCGGCAGGCGTTGTCTACCTGAACACCCATAGCCTGGACCTCAACGAGGTGCGGGGCTATGGCCGGCGCAAGCCAGGCCTGATGCTGATCTTCCTGGTTGGCGCAGCCTCCATCAGCGGCATCCCCTTCTTCAGCGGCTACGCGTCCAAGACACTACTGCACGAGAGCATGATTGAATACATCGTCCATGTGCAGGATCTGGGCCAAAACGCCCTTCTCTATCAGATCGCGGAATGGCTGTTTGTCATTACCGGCGGGCTGACCTTCTGCTACATGCTCAAGCTGTTCATCACCATCTTTGTGCAAAAGCACCCCACCCGGCAGGAAGAATATGACCGGATGGGCGCTTCCATGACTCCCTTGTCAGCCTTTGCCTTGGGTGGCTCAGCCCTTGTGCTGTTCGTGTTGGGCCTCTTCCCTCAGGGCCCGCTCACTGAGCTTGCCAACCGCTCTTTGCCTTTCCTGAAGGCTCATGAGCCGGCGCACGCTGTGGATTACCTGGCTTGGGTCAACCTTTCAGGCGGCGGCAAGTCCCTTGTGCTGGGCATTGTCTTCTATGCGCTGTTTGTGCAGCGCTGGCTCAGCGGCAAGGATGACGACGGCCAAAGCATTCATCTGAACCGCTGGCCTGCCTGGCTGGACATGGAGGACAGGCTCTACCGCCCAATGGTGAAGGCATTGGTCAAGCAGGGGTATGCCATCGCCATTCCACTGGGCGCCATTGAGAAGCTATTTCCGTTTACGGTCAAGCTGGGGTATGCCATCGCCATCCCGTTGGGCGCCATTGAGCGGGTGATGCAGTTTGCGGTCAAGCTGGGCTATGCCATCGCCATCCCGCTGGGCGCCATTGAGCGGGTCTTCCCCGCATTGAATGTGGTATTTACCTTTCTGTCACGATTGCTGGAGTCGTTGGTGGACAGTGTAACGCTGTTGTTGATGCGCACTGTATTCAAACGCACCTCTGAGATTCCCGTCTATCCCCCGGCGGGCAACCACGCCACATTCGCGCTGGGCCGCTTTGCCGGACGCATCAACTACCTGTCACGCCGCGCCTTTGGCCTTGCGCCCAAGGATCCCAATCACTATGTGTACCTGTACGCCGCGGTATGGACCACCTTCCGGGACACTGTACGCAGGTTGCTTCGCACGCTGTCCTTTGGATTGATTCTGTTCGCCCTCGGCCTGGTGGTGCTGCTGGCGCTGCTGCTGATCAAATAGGTCCCATCCCTCTTATATACAAGAGCTGTGGCGGAACAAGGCATGCGCGCAGCTCTTTTGTGTATATATCATCAGCCAGCCTTTTGTTCAGGGACTGATGCTGAAAAGGAGATATGAGCAATGATCATCATCAAGGGAAAACACAACCAAGCCGTTTGCTTTACTGATGAATTGGAGGCTTCCGCACGCAAACAGATTGAAACCCTGTGCGACCAGGAAGCCTTCGCTGAGTGCAAGATCCGCATCATGCCCGATGTTCATGCCGGCATAGGCTGCACCATCGGCACAACGATGACCATCCATGACAAAGTGGTGCCCGGCATGGTAGGCGTGGACATCGGCTGCGGCATGGAAACAGTGCGCCTGAAGGAAGGGCAACTGGATTTTGAGCGGCTCGACACACTGATCCGCAGAGAAATTCCCTCCGGCCGGAAGGTGCGCAGAGATCCGCACCCGCTTAACTCGGACATTGACCTCATGCAGCTGCGGTGCGCCGGTTTGGTCAACCTTCAGCGCGCCAGGCTGAGCATCGGCACCCTGGGCGGGGGCAACCATTTTATTGAAGCCGGATATGATGAGGACGGCTCTTTGTACCTGGTTGTGCATTCAGGCAGCCGGCACCTGGGGCATGAGACCGCCATGGGCTATCAGCGCCGGGCGCTGGAGCGGCTGAGTCGGCAGAATGATTCCGGAAAGAAGAAAACAGGGCGTCAAAAAGCAAAAGCCGGTCCGCTGCCTGGCGGTCTGCCCAGGGACCTGGCCTACGCACAGGGCCAGCTGATGGACGATTACCTGCATGATATGCGCCTTGTCCAGCGCTTTGCGGTGCTCAACCGCAAGGCCATCATGGATGTGATTTTGGACGGCATGGGCCTGACGGTCCTGGAGGAATTCACTACCATTCATAACTATGTTGATCTGCGTGTCAATATCCTGCGCAAGGGCGCGGTGTCCGCGCAGCAGGGCGAAAAATTATTGATTCCTCTGAACATGCGCGATGGCAGCCTGCTGTGTGAAGGTCTGGGCAACCCGGATTGGAATTATTCCGCCCCCCATGGCGCCGGGCGCGTGATAAGCCGCCGCGAAGCGCGCCAGGAGCTGAACCTGGGCGACTTCAAGGCACAGATGACGGATGTGTTTACCACCAGCGTTTCAATGGATACCCTGGATGAGGCGCCCATGGCCTACAAGCCTATGGAATCATTGCTGGCGCAGATCACGCCTACTGTCCGTGTGCTCAAACACATCAAACCGGTCTACAACTTCAAGGCTGCGGAATAAAAATGCCGCCTCCTTGACAAAAGCGGCTTGCAGTCAAAATTCATATATTCTCAGTCTACGGTTTCACCTGTCATGGCCAGCCAGGCTTTGCGGATGGCGCGCTGGTTGGAGGCGCCGTAATCCGGGTCGTTGCGCAGCACCTCGTCCATATCGCGCAGAAAGTGGACGCACAGGTGCCCCCCAAAGCCGTTGTTGGTGATGGCGCCGGTCAGGTGCGGCCGGTTGTGCATGGCGGCCAGCGTCCATCGGCCGTCGGGCAGCTTGACATATACCGTGTTGATGTTCCATGAAGGCGTACCGAAAGCGCGGTTCATCAGCTGGGTGTCCTGCCAGGTGGCGGGCTCGGAATCCGCGTGGTTTCCCAGGGAATACAGCCGCAGCGTGAAGCTGGTGTCGCTGGAAGGATGATAGACCGTCACCCGCTGCCCGGCGGCCACGCGCGGCTTGATGTCATTAAACCAGTGCAGCAGCTTGACCTGGGATGTTGAGGGGCCGCCGCCCTTGCCCAGCCCGGCATCCAGGCTTTCCACCGGCGTGGAATAAGACTTGGCGGAACCGGAATACAGGGTGGATTGGGTAATGGGCGTGGCAATGCCTGAAATGAGCAAGCCATTGCGCTGCTGGAACGCGACCACCGCCTGGTGAGTGGGGACGTCAAACCGGCCGTTGACTGTGAGCGGATAGCCTAATTCCAGCAAGGCTTTTTGCATGGCGCTCAGGGCTCCGTCCGCCGGGTCGCGGTCATCAATGCGCAGGGTCTTATAGGATAAAGGCGGGCTGTCCGCGTTGCGCGCATTGCCGGACAGGAGCACGGCGGAGCTTGCGCTGCCAAAGACGCCGTCGCTTGTCAAACCGTTTTGCAATTGAAAATGCGCGACCGCTTCGCGGGTCATACTATCATAGACACCGGTGCGCGACACAGTATACTTGAGCGCAATCAAACGCTCCTGCAACAAGCTGACATCTTCGCCGCTGTCGTTGAGTCGAAGCGTCCTGGCAAACAGAGGCGCCTCAGTTGGCTGTAGGCTGGGCGTAGTCGTCGGGTCTGCTTGCTGCGCAGGCGCGGGTTCCTGCGTAGGTTCTGTGTCAAAGCGCAGGAAGGAGCTCATCACAAATCCGCTGCGGCCCTTGTACTCCACCTCACACCAGGTCTCCCCCCTGCGTTGTACTGACAGGGCTGCGCCATAGGGAAGCTGCCCAATGATGTTGTTTCCCTGGCTGGGGGCGCTGCGGAAATTGAGGGTGCGGCCGTTTTGTGTATTGACATACGCCAGCCCCTGAGCAGGCGCCTGCGGACTCTCTGTCTGCGCGGGCTGGGTGCTGGCCGGCGCCTGGGTGGATTGGGTGATCTGATAGCTTAAAAAGCTGTCCACCACATAGCCTGTGGTGCCGCGGTAGGATACCTGTGACCAGCTTCCCTGCCTGGACAGCACCTGCACCACCGTGTGACAGGGAATCTGATCCAGGACTTTGCCTGCATAGGAGGCGCGGTCCCGCAGGTTGAGGCTGCCACGGTTGGCAGTGTACACCATGGCCCGGGACGATGCGGCAGCCTGTTCAGTCTCCGGCGGCGGGGTATTCGTTGGAGTAGGTGTTGCATCCTGGGATGGCTGGGATGAGGAGGCCGGGTTGGCAGGCTGCGTCCCGAAGCGCAGGAAGGAAGACTGCACATAGCCATGCTGCCCCAGGGCGATGACCTGGGTCCAGGCGCCCTGGACACTCAGAACAGTCACCTGCGTGCCAAACGGCAGCTGCGCGATGGTGGTATTGCCACGGGCGGGACGGCTGCGCAGGTTAAGAGAACCTCCGTTGGCGGTATACACAGTGGCGCTCCCGGCCCCATCCGGGGTTGCAGACGCCTGAGGACCGGGTGTGACCGTGGGCGCGGGTGCCTGTGTTGCTGTAGGCTCAGACTGGTTTTCCGGCAAAAACTGCGGCGCCTGACGGTACAGCTCGTTCAAGGTCATGCTGCCGGCCAGCCCGTCAGGCGTGAGACGGTTTTCACGCTGAAAAGCAGTCACGGCGTTCTCAGTCTGCGGACCATACTTGCCATCCACTCCCAGGGAATAGCCCAGGTAACGAAGAGCCGATTGCATCGCCCGAACCTGCTCCCCTTGGCGGCCGGGGCGCAGTGTTTCAAAAACAGCCGCGGCCCCTGACACAGCAGGCAGCAGCATCAGGGCGGCAAGCAGCCAGGCAGTGGGACGATTCCGATTGCGCTTCACCAGTACACTCCTTATCCTTGATTGATGTGCGCATGATATCACATTATTTCTTATTTGTAAACATTTGTTACAAACTTATTTCTTTTGGCAGTCATTCCAGTCTGTCAGCACATCCGACAAAGCAACAAAATCACGCACATCCAGGCGCTCGCCGCGAATTTGCTCCGGCAGGCCTGCTGCCTGAAGACAGGATACCGCCTGCGCGCGCTGCATGGAAAAGGCGCGCATGAGGTTGTTGGCCAGCGTCTTGCGCCGCATGACAAAGGCCGCATGGATCAGAGCAAAAAAAATCTCTTCATCCTGTGGTGCCAATGACATGTGCCGGTGATAGGGAATGGTCATGAAAGCGCTGTCCACCTTGGGCGGCGGGGTAAACATACCAGCGGGCACATCTATCGCGCGATGCGGGATCCCGCGGTAAGCCGCAAGAACTGTCAGCGGGCCATACTCCCGGGTGCCCGGATGCGCCGTCAGGCGCTGCGCCACTTCTGCCTGCACCATGACATTGACGCTTTGGACGGGCGCACGCATGGTGAAGAGGCGGTGCAGGATGGGCGTAGTCAAATAATAAGGAAGATTGGCAACCACATGGTAGACGCCATAGGGCGCCATCAGCTGCCCAAGATCAGTCTGCATGACGTCAGCCATGACCAGACGCACCTTATCCTGATGCTCAAAGCGCGCCTCAAGCACAGGCGAGAGGCGATGATCAATTTCAAGCGTGACCACCTGTCTGCACCGCAGCGCCAGCGCCTGAGTCAAATCACCCCGGCCGGCGCCGATTTCAAGCACTGTATCCTCCGGGCCGACCATGGCGCTGTCCACCAGGCGGTTGAGCAGATCCTGGTCAAAAAGAAAATTCTGCCCCAGGGAAATCTTATACTCAAAGGCGGGCAAGCCCTGCGTCATGCCTGTCGCACAGCAGCTAAAAAGGCACGGGGATCAGGCGCTGTGAAAGCCGCTGTACCCATGACCAGGCGCGTAGCGCCGGCACGCTTGACTATGCCGGCATTATCCTGCTTGACCCCGCCATCCACACTGAGAGCGCCCTGAAAGCCTGCCTGGCGCAGCTGTCCCATTTTGCTCAGGGTGTCTGCCATCAGCTTCTGACCGCCAAAACCAGGCTCCACTGACATGATCAGCACCAGGTCCAGCACATCCAGGTAGGGCAGCACCGTGTCCACTGCCGTAGCCGGTTTAATGGACAACCCCGCGCGCAGCCCTGCCGCCCTGACGGTTTGCAATAAGGCGCGCAGGTCGCCCTCTGCTTCTGAATGCAGCGTGATCTCACTCGCACCGGCCTTGATGAAGGCATCCAGCAGCGATGCAGGCCGGGAGAGCATCAAATGGACATCCAGACGAATGTCAGGATATTGCTGATGAAGCGCATTGACCATGGCCGGTCCAAAGGAAATATTGGGCACAAAATGCCCGTCCATGATATCCAAGTGTAAAAGCGTGATGCCCGCATCCAGCAGGCGACCTACATCACGGGCGACATACAGCGGGTGGGCCGCCAGCACAGACGGTGCGATTTCAATCATAACGAGTACTCCATTTCTCTTTTTGCTCGGCCAACAGCTGACGGTAGCGTTCCACGCGCCCGCTGTTCAGCCGGCCTGCTTCCAGTGCCTGCTCCACCGCGCAGCCCGGTTCCTGATCATGCAGACACACTTCAAAGCGGCAATACGGCTGCAGCGGAAGGAATTCAGGGTAAACTTCGCGCAACCGCTCAGGCTCAAGCTGCGTGGGTAGCTCCAACAGGCTGAAACCCGGGGTGTCCAGCACTTCCAGGCCCTGGCGGTCAATAAGGCTGATGTGACGGGTGGTCTGCCGGCCACGCCTGGTTCTGTGGCTGACCGCGCCGGTTTCCAGATCCAGTCCGGTCAATGCTGAAACCAAGGTGCTCTTGCCTACTCCGGACTGCCCGGCAAAGCAATTGAGGTGCCCCTTCATGGCGGCGCGCAGCGTTTCCAGGCCGCTGCCCTTAAGCGCGCTGAGCGCCAGCACCTGCACCCCGGCAGGTGCATACGCTTCCTGCATTTTCAGGGGCAAGGCGGCATCCAGGTCAGACTTGTTAATGACCATCAGCGCTTTAATGTCCTGGCGGAAAGCAAAAACCAGGAGCTTGTCCGCCAGCATCAAATCAGGGGGCGGCTCGCTTGCCAGGGTAATAATCAGCTGTGTGATGTTCGCAACAGGCGGCCGCAGGCTGACCGAACGGCGCGGCAAAATTTCCTCCAGCCAGCCATGCTCCTCCAGTCGACCGCGAGTGAAGAGCACCTCATCCCCCACCAGCGGCCTGATCCCCTCGCGGCGGAAGCGGTTTTTTGCACGGAGGACATAGCTTTGTCCCTTTGTATCGCGAACGGTATACAACCCGCCGCGGCCTTCTATGATGCGGCCCCGCAGGTTCATGAACCACCCTCGTCTTTGGGATTGGGTGATGGCTGCGCGGGAGCTACATACACCGCCAGATCCACTGGGGTATTCTCCCCCACCTTCTCCCCTGCCACAGGCAGCTGCGAAGCAACCTTGCCATGTTGCGTGACGTCCTCGGTCTCAATCTCACTTACCTTGCCCTGAACCAGCTTGACTTTGCGCAGGATGTCCGCTGTTTCTGTCCAGACCCGACCGCTCAGCTCGGGCACCACCGTCTGGCCTGCTGATATCACCAACTGTACAATGCTGCCTGCATCTACCACCGTGCCCTCCTGGGGCTCCTGAGAAAGCACTGTGCCCTTAGGCGCAGGGTTGATCAGCTCCTTGATGACCAGGATCTCCAGTGCGATGCGTTCCAGCTGTGACTTCGCCACACTGACAGTTTTCCCCAAAAGACCCGGAACCGGCTTGCGCGCAGGGCCCGAGGAAACCACCAGCAACAATACGTCGCCCCGTTTGATGGGTGTACCTACATCATAGCTCTGGTCAATCACTGTGTCCACAGGCTCATCGCTGGGGTTGCGTGCCACGCGAATAATGATGCCGTCCTGCTCCGCCTCCCGTATGGCAGCCTCCAGCAAATAACCGGTCAGCAAGGGCGTGCGCGTCGTATTGACCACATCGCGGTAGATCAGATAGGCGCCACCAAACACGCCCAGCAGCAGCACGATTGCCAGCAGCGTCACAAACACGCCGGTCAGCAGCGTATGGCGGGTCCGCATGCGTATCTTGGGTCTGGGCTTTCTCCGGAAATCCGACATTGTGGCAAGCTTATTGTCCTTTTCAGGCAACAGCGCGTCGTGCAGCGCCTGCGCCATCAGCAGGGCGGACGGGTACCGCGCGGCCGGATCCTTGGCCAGCGCCTTGTGCACAACAGCCGCCACCGCAGCCGAGACTTCCGGAGCCAGTTCGCGCACCGGCCTGGGTTCCGCCTGGAGGTGCTGCATGGCAAGGGACACCTGAGTTTCCCCTTCAAAAGGCATCCTGCCGGTCAGCATTTCATATAGCACACAGCCTACCGAATATAGATCCGATGCTGCGGTTGCCGTCTCCCCGCGCGCCTGCTCCGGCGAAAAATAATGAACGGAGCCCATCACGCTTTGCCTGCTTTCGCCATCCTGCGTATTGGTGTCCACCATGCGCGCAATGCCGAAATCGGATACCTTGATATAACCCTGCCGGTCCACCAGCACATTTTGCGGCTTGATATCCCGGTGGATGACCCCTGCCTCATGCGCGTGGCGCAAGGCCGACAAAATCCTTATGGCAATCTGCACCGCGGTACCCTGGGGCAACTTGCCATGTTCAGCGATAATCTCCTTGAGCGTCTTTCCGTCAACAAACTCAAACACCAGATAAGGCGCGCTGGGGTTGTCGCCAATGTCCAGGAGGTTGACGATGTTGTGATGGGACATGCGGCTGGCCGCGGTGGCCTCACGGCGGAAGCGGTCCAAAAACTCCTGGTTGGCTTGCAGCTCCTGGCGCAGGAACTTCACCGCGACCCTGTGCCCGGTGCGCAGGTCCAGCGCGCGGTAGACCGCGGCCATGCCGCCCTCCCCGATGCGCTCCTCCAGGCGGTAACGGCCCATCAGCAGCACGCCTATCATACCGGTACCTCCAGGACAATCAGCGTGATGTTGTCACGTCCGCCGCCGGACAGCGCGATATCCAGCAGCTCCTGCGCGGCTGTGTTCAAATCCTTTGCCAGGCTGCTGGCCAATACCTGCGGCGGCGCATATTCTGTCAGGCCATCCGAGCACAGCAAAAACCGCATGCCGGGGATTTTGTTCAGCTCCAGCAGATCGACCGTCACGGAGACATCCGTGCCGACAGCCCGCGTCACAATGTTGCGATAGGGATGCCTGCGCGCCTTTTCAGGTGTAATAACGCCAGAGCGCAGCAATTCACCCACCAGGGAATGGTCGGTGGTCACCTGATGCAAGGTCCCCTCCGCGAAGCTGTACAAGCGGTTGTCTCCCACATGGGCGACCAGCAGGCTGTCCTGGCCTGCCCACAGCACGGTCAGGGTGGTGCCCATGCCGGACAAGCTGAGGTCGGTCAGCTGACGTTCCCAAATGGCGTCATTGGCTGCCTCCACAGCCTCACGCAGATGCACCGGGCTGGGTTGTGCGGACAAATCCAGCCGCTGAAGCGCTTCCACCGCCATGGCGCTGGCCACATTGCCGCCCCGGTGGCCGCCCATGCCATCCGCCACGGCGTACAGACAGGTAGCCTCCTCCCGCAAGAGGTAGGAATCCTGGTTGCTCGAGCGCACCTTGCCCGGGTGCGTTTTGGCAATGGCAATCATGTCCCCACCTCCTCTTCGATGAATGGCGCTTTGAGCCGCTGCGCGCGCAGCTGTCCGCAGGCGCCAAAGATGTCATCACCCAGCTGCCTGCGCACTGTCACGGAGACGTTCAGTTCAGCCAAACGATTGGCAAAGGCCCTGACCTGCCCGCGATCAGCAGCGCGCAAATCACGCTCTGCAACATCATTTAAGGGAATCAGATTCACATGGCATTGCATGCCGCGCAGCCTGGCAGCCAATTCCTGCGCGTGATGGAGCTGGTCATTGATGCCGGCGATCAGCGCATACTCAAACACGACCCGGCGGCCGGTCTGCCGGACATAGCCACGGCAGGCATCCAGGACCTCGGCCATTGGGTAAACGCGCGCAACCGGCATGATCCGCCGCCTGATTTCGTCATTGGGCGCGTGCAGTGAAACCGACAGCGTGACCGGCAGCCCTTCCCGCACCAAACAGCGCATTTGCTCGGGCAAGCCGCAAGTGGACAGCGAGATATGCCTTAGGCCAATGTTGAGGCTGTCAGGCGAGGAAATCAGGCGCAAAAATGCAATCACCTGCTCATAGTTGTCCAGCGGCTCACCGCTGCCCATCAGCACGATGTTCCCTATCCCTTCATCCGCGCAAAGGGCATTGGCTGCGTAGGTCATGCCGGCCATCTCCCCCGCGCTCAAATCGCGCAGCTTGCCGCCCAGCGTGCTGGCGCAAAAAGCGCAACCCATGGCACAGCCCACCTGGGTGGACAGACAAAAGGTGATGCCGTGCCGGTAGCGCATGAGGACGCCTTCAACCGTGTGATTGTCCAGCAGGCGGTAGAGATGCTTCTCTGTCCCGTCAAGGGCGGACACATGACGTTCAGACACAAGGGCCGGGCGGGCGACGGCCACCCTGTCCAGCTGTTCCCGCAGGGCGGCGGGCAGGGTGTGCATCTGTGAAAAATCCATGCCTTTGACAAGCCAGGCCATCAGCTGGCGTGCGCGGAAGGCCGGCTGGCCCAGACCGGTGACGAAGTCAGTCAGCTGTTCCAGGTTCATTCCACACAGACAGGACTTAGTCATGCCGTGCCTTTCTCATCCGCGCGATGAAAAACCCGTCCACACCATCGCGGTGCGGCAGCAGCTGCAGCCCGTGCGTTCGCTGGCGAGGCCTGAAGACATCGGGAAAGCCCGCGGGCAGCTCATCCATGGCAAAATCCGTATGGCGGCCGAGGAAGGAGGCGATTTGCGCTTCATTCTCGGCGGGCAGCAGGCTGCAGGTAGCGTACACCAGCACCCCGCCGGGCTTCAGGTATCGTGAAACAGTATCCAGCAGGTCCGCCTGCAGCGCAACCAGCTCGTCCAGCCCCTCCCGGGTGAGGCGGTATTTGATGTCCGGCTTGTTATCCATCACGCCGGTGCCGGAGCAGGGCGCGTCCAGCAGCACGGCATCCATGGTGCCCTCAAAACGCTCCTGGTAAATAACGGCATCACGCACCGCCGGGCGGATGTTGTACAGGCGCAGTCTCTCAGCCTGGGCATAAATCAGGTTGACACGGTGCTCATGAATATCCCATGCGTAAACGCGGCCTGTGTTTTGCATCATCTCGGCAATCAGGCAGGCCTTGCCGCCCGGCGCCGCGCAGCAATCCAGCACAGTCATACCGGGCGTAGGCGCCAGCGCCAATACGGCAGCCATGCTGCCCTCTGACTGGATGGAAAACTTGCCGCCCTGGAAATCCAGATCCCGTCCGATGTCGGAAGCGCCTTTGACCCGGTATACGCCCTCCAATACTCCCGGGGATATGTCCCAGACCTTCCTGCGCAGCAGCGCATCAAATTCCTCCTGGCGTAGCAGAATCCGGTTGCGCCGCACAACCGTTGCGTGGTCCAGATTGCGGTAAGCGATGATCTGAAGCGCGGTATCCTCCGGATAAGAAGCCAGGAAAACGTCCAGCAGCCATTGCGGAATGGAATGGGTCACGCTCAGGTAGTTTGGGGCCTCCGGCGCGGGCCAGGCCAGCGCATCCTTCTGGCGGATCAAAGAACGCAGCACACCGTTGACCAGGCCGGTCATGTCCTCAAAACCGCAGGCACGCGTAAGCTCGACCGCCTCGTTGACAGCCGCAAAATCGGGGATCCTGTCCATCAGCAGGATCTGGCAGGCAGACAGGCGCAGGATGTTGCGAATCCTAATATTCAGAGCCTGGGCGTCCTTCAGGAACTGATCCAGCGCATAATCCAGCTTGATAAGGTCCTCAATGGTCTTATAGACAATGACAGCGGTCAGGCGCTTGTCCTGCTGGCTGAGGCGCATGTTGGCAAAGATCTCATCCAGGGACAGGGAGGCATAAGCGCCATCCTGAAGCACCCTGTGAAGCACCAGAAAGGCTGCCCTGCGCGCGTCCTGGCTTAAGATGGGTTCAGGCTTCCGGCGCTGCTGCGGCAAGGCGGGACGGCCATAGCGCCGCTCCGGGACAGGGGCCGGTCTGGCATCGCGGCGCGCTGTCTGCCGCTCCCCGGGCTGCAATGGCGCAGGGCGGCCATCGCGGCGTTCGGGGGCAGGGGCTGGCTTGCCGTAAGGACCTCTGCCTGGCTGCCGGAAAGGAGGGCGGGACGCCTGGCTGCGGGGCTTTTTGTCGCGTTTGCAGGTATCGCTCATGATGTCTCCTCATCAGCTGCCATCATGGCCGGGAGGTTCAGCGGATGCCCGCGTAAAAAGTCCTCGCTGCTCATCGCTCTGCTGCCCGGCGCTTGCAGGGTGATGACCCGCAGGGCCTGATCCCCGGTTTTCACCAGCAAGCCGGTTTTGGGGTCCGCTGCCAGAATGGTGCCCGGCGCCACCGGGCCGGGAGTCGGTTCCACACGCGCGGACAGCAGCTTGAGCGTGCCCCAGGGAGAGGCGCTGTAGGCGCACGGCCAGGGCTGGGTGCCCCGGATCAGGTTGACCAAGTTCCTGGACTTGTCCTGCCAGTTGATCTGCCCCGCTTCGCGGGTCAGAAGCGGATAATAGGACATTGCCCGCTCATCCTGCTTAACGCGGGGGCAATCTCCCGCCGCAAGGCGCTTTAAGGTCTCAAGCAGCAGTTCCGCGCCTGCATGCGCCAGGCGTACAGTCAATTCGCCCGCTGTCTCCTCCGGATGAATGGCCAGCCCGGATTGCAGCAGAATGTCCCCGGTATCGATCCCCTTGTCAGTCATCATGGTGGTCACGCCGGTGTGGGTTTCTCCCTTGATGATCGCCCAGTTCACCGGCGCAGAGCCCCGGTAGCGCGGCAGAAGCGAGGCGTGCACATTGACGGTTCCCAACAACGGAACAGCCAGGATCTCCTCCGAAAGAATCTGTCCATAGGCCGCGGTGACACAGATATCCGGCTTGAGCGCCCGTAAATCCTCAAGCCCCTGAACACGGATCCGCCCGGGCTGAAACACAGGGATGCCTGCCTGTTCAGCCAGCGCCTTGACCCGGGAGGGCATCAGCTTTTTCCCGCGGCCGCTGGGACGGTCAGGCTGCGTGAACACGCCGACCACGCTGTGTCCTGCCGCAAGCAGGGCCTGCAGGTGTATTTCGGCGTACTCCGGGGTACCCATAAACACAAGGCGCATTAGTTTTCTCCGCCGGCTGAAAGCCTGTCTTTATCTGCCTCTTCCTCGTCCTCCGGGAAGACCTCGTGGTCCATCTTGTCCACGTACAGCACGCCGTCCAGGTGGTCAATCTCATGTTGAATGCAGCGGGCCAGCAAACCGTCCGCCTCCAGGGTAAACGGCTTGCCCGTCCTGTCCTGGGCCTTAATAACGACCTTTTCAGGGCGTGTGACAAAGCCGCACCGGCCAGGCACGCTCAGGCAGCCTTCCACCATGCCGCAGCTGCCTTCGGCACCGGTGATCTCCGGATTGACAAACTCAATCAGGCCCTCCCCCACGTCGGCCACCACCAAACGCCTGACAATGCCTACCTGGGGCCCGGCCAGGCCGACGCCTTCCGCCTGATACATGGTATCGGCCATATCGCGTAAAATCACGCCCAGACGGCCGTCAAACTTGGTGATGGGGTTGGCCTTGAGGCGCAATTCCTTCGCGCCGATCGTAAAAATCCGTTTCTTTGACATCCAGTTCTCCTTGACCAGGCATCAGGCAAGGCTGCCCGGGTTAATCTCCAGGCTGACCTTGCAGGGCCATGGTTCCTGTACCAGTTCGTTGAGAAAAGCGAACAGCTCCTCGCTGTCACGATGCTCCAGCAGCTTCAGGAGCACCTGGGAGCGGTATTGACCCATAATGCGTTTGATGGGCGCAGCGTCCTCCCTGACAAAGAGCACCCGGCGCTTAAGCAAAGGCTGCTTCAGCAGCTTTTGCGCGATGCGCTGCTGCAGCTGCCGGGAAACCGCACGGGACTGTTCCTCCTGCCTGGCCTCGCACAAAAGCCTTGCGATCACAGTAAAAGGCGGATAAAGCAACTGGCGGCGCCGGGCAAACTCCTGATTGAAAAAGCCCCGAAAATCCTGAGCAGCAGCCGCCTGAATCACCTCATGCTCGGGCTTGTAGGTCTGGATGATGACCTCGCCCGGCATAAACGCCCTGCCAGCCCGCCCTGCAACCTGCGTGAGCAGTTGGAAGGTGCGCTCCTGCGCGCGGTAATCAGGCAAGTTGAGCGTCAAATCCGCCAGCACCACCCCCACCAGGGTGACCTGGGGAAAATCCAGGCCTTTGGCAATCATCTGAGTGCCAATCATCACCCGCGCCTGCCCGGAACGGAAACGGTTGAGAAGGCGCTCATGCGCATCCTTGCCTGTGGTGGTATCCGAGTCCAGGCGGATTAAGGGCACCTGCGGGAACAGCTTGAGAAACTCCTCCTCCACCTTCTGGGTACCCGCGCCCACAGGACGCAGGTATGCGCTGCCGCAAGCCGGGCAGGCGGTGGGGAGAAGAACGGACTGGCCGCAGTAGTGGCAATGCATATGCCGGTCAGCCTGATGAAAGGTCATTTTGACATCGCACTGCGAACAGGTGAGGACTTCACCACATTTTCGGCACATGACGCTGGGCGCGTAGCCGCGGCGGTTGATAAACAACATTGCCTGGCCCCCCGCGTCCAGACAGGCCTTCAGGCGCTGAACCAACAGCCCGGAAAACATGCCCCGGTTGCCCAGGCGCAGCTCCTCGCGCATGTCGACCAGCGTGACGGCCGCCAGCTGATGATCGTTGACGCGTGAGAGCATCTCAAGCAGCATATAGTCCCCCCGCTGCGCCTTGGCAAACGAGAGGATGCTGGGCGTGGCGCTGCCCAGGAGCAGACTGGCCCGCTCATTGTCCGCCCGGAAGCAGGCCACCTCACGCGCGTCATAGCGCGGGTTGTTCTCAGACTGGTAGCTGGGCTCGTGTTCTTCGTCGATCACAATCAGCCCGAGGTCCTTTACCGGGGCAAACACCGCGCTGCGCGCCCCAATGACCAGACGGGCGCAGCCGGAGCGGATGCGCCGCCATTCGTCGAAGCGCTCACCGGCGGACAACCGGGAATGAAGCACCGCAGCCACCTCGCCGAAGCGGCCGCGAAACCAGCTGACCATCTGCGGCGTCAGCACGATTTCAGGGATCAACACAATCACGCCTCGTCCCTGAACCAGGCACTCCCGCGCAGCGCGGATATAGACCTCGGTTTTGCCCGAACCTGTGATGCCGTGCAGCAAAAACCGTCCGCTGCCAGAGCGGACCGCGGGCAGGATCTCACCCAGTACCTCCTGCTGGGCCGCTGTCAGCACCGGATCCTCACCCAGGGGTTCAGTATGCTGGTAGGGAGAGCGGTAGACCTCTTCCTCCTGCAGCGTAACGCTGCCTGCCTCTTCCAGCACGCGCAGGGCAGGCATCGGATCGCGCACCAGGGCGCGCAGCTCGCTCACAGGATGAGCCAGGCCATCGCTGAGCAGGGTAAGCAGCAGCCTGCGTTTGGCAGAACGGCTGTTAGCTGACAGCGCGGCGCTTAAATGCTTTGGATCGATCGCCAGGCGCGCCACCGTCTGGGTCTTCGCCCTGACGCGGCCTGAGCGCATTTGCGAGGGGATCATCAGGCGCAGCGCCAGCGCCAGGGGACAATGCGACTTGCGGGCGATCTCCCGGGCCAGGTCCACCAGGGGCGGCAGGATGGCCGGGTAGTCTTCCAGCGGCTCAAGAATGTCCCGGACGCGCTCCTGCGGCAAGTCTGTCGTTTGCACCAGGGACAACACCACGCCTTCCAGGCGCTGGCGGCCAAAGGGCACCAGCACGCGCGTGCCGGGTTGAACAATCATGCCCATGGGGACACGGTAGGTAAAGACCCGGTCGGTGTTGGCGGAGGCAATGTCAACGATGACCTGGGCATACGGTTTGCCCTCAGGCATTCGTCGCGCCCTGCATCAGAAGAACCGCCTCGTCCAGCAGCTTGTGGGCGGCATCCAGCTTGTTCATCAGCGGCAGCTCCACCGTGCCCTGGCGGGAAATCAGCGTCAGCGCGTTGGTGTCCACGTCAAATCCGGCATCCCTGCGGCTGACATCGTTAATGGCAATCAGATCCAGGTGCTTGCTGTCCAGCTTGCGCCGCGCATTGTCCAGGTGGTCATGCGTCTCTGCCGCAAAACCAACAAAAACCTGCCCGGCCCGCTTGCTGAGCCCTGCTGCTGCAGCCACATCCGGGGTTTGCACCAGGTCAAGGCGCAGGCTGTCATCATGCCGCTTCTTGATTTTTTCCTCAGAAAACACACGGGGCTTGAAGTCCGCGGGTGCAGCAGCCTGAATAAGCAGGTCGGCCCCGGGCGCCAGGCGCGTGACCGCGTCGAACAAATCCCCCGTGCTGTCCACCATCACCATCTCAGCGCCCTGCGGCGGGTCCAGGCAAACCGACCCGGACACCAGAGTGACCGTTGCGCCGCGCATAAGCGCCGCCTCCGCAACGGCATAACCCATTTTGCCGCTGGAACGGTTGGTGATAAACCGCACAGGATCAATCGCCTCACGGGTGGGGCCGGCGGTCACCAGCACCTTCTTTCCCTTCAAGTCCTTCAGCGGGTGCAGCAGCCTCAGGCAGGCGGTCACAATCTCTTCTGGCTGGCTCATGCGCCCGGCTCCTACATCGCCGCAGGCCAAAAGGCCGCCCTCCGGGCCGATGGCGGACGCGCCGCGCTGGCGCAGCAGCGCAAGATTGGCCTGGGTGGCCGGATGCTCCCACATGGCGGTGTTCATGGCCGGAGCCAGCAGCAGGGGAGCCCGGGTCGCCAAAGCCGTGGTCGTCAGCATGTCATCCGCCAGGCCATGGGCCAGTTTGGCGATCACATTGGCCGTAGCCGGCGCAATGAGCAATACATCTGCCCTTTGTGCCAGCGAAACATGCTCTACCTCCCACACCGTGGGCGTCGCAAAGGTGTCCACCACCACCGGGTTGTGAGACAGCGTCTGAAAGGTAAGCGGCTGCACGAACTGACAGGCGTTGCGCGTCATGATGACGTGCACCTTGCAGCCAGCCTTGGCCAGGCGGGAGACTACCTCGCACGCCTTGTAGGCGGCGATGCCTCCTGTGATGCCCAGAACAACCGTCTTACCGCCAGCGCTCATGCTTATTCCTCATCCTCGAGGTTGCGGTGGTAAGTAATCAAGCCATGCTGGATTTCCTCAATCGCGGCAGCGATGGGCTTTTTTTCCTCGCCTTCAATCAATGGCTGGGCGCCGTCGATCAACATGCGGGCGCGCTTGGCGACCATTTCCACCAGGGTGTAGGCGCTGTCGACATTTTTCATCAGGGATTCAATACCGGGTTCGTTGATAGCCATAGGGGTCCTCCGATTTTATTGTTCAGGGATGTCCGGGTGATAACGCAGGGTGCGCATGCGCTCCGCCGCGATGATACACAGAAGGCGCTTAAAGGCGCTTTCCAGATCATCATTGATGAGCGCGTAGTCATAATGGACGTAGCGGGCAATCTCGGCGCGCGCATTGCGCAGGCGTTTGGCAATCTCGTCCGCGTCATCGGTGTTGCGGGTGCGCAGGCGCAGCCTGAGGGAGTCAAAGGAAGGGGGCATAATAAAAATGGAAACGCAGTGCGGCATTTGCTTCATCACGCTCATGGCGCCCTGGGAGTCCACATCCAGCAAAACATCCAGGCCCTTTTCCAGCGCAGCTTCCACCGGCGGCCGGGGCGTGCCATAGCGATGGTCATGTACGGTGGCATGCTCCAGAAGGTTGCCGGTTTGAAGCAGCTGATCAAACTCTTTCTCCGTGATGAAGGAGTAATGTACGCCATCCTTCTCATTATCCCTTGGCGCGCGGGTGGTGGCGCTGACGGAAAAAACAATGTGGGGATCCGAAGCCAAAAGGCGTTCGCACAGGGTGCCCTTGCCCGTTCCCGAGGGGCCGGACACGATGATCAGCATGCCCTTGCGCGTCTGGCCGGGCTGCTGGCAAAGGTCAACATCAGGTTTCTTGGCGTTGCAAGCCGGGGGTTGTTTCATCGTTTTACTCCACGTTTTGCAGTTGTTCCTTGATTTTATCAACCTCTCCCTTGCAGACCAGGCCCAGCCGGGTGACAGCGAGCGAGGCTGACTTGCTGCAGATGGTGTTGGCTTCACGGTTCATTTCCTGACACAGGAAATCCAAATCGCGCCCGATGGATCCGTCCTTTTCAATCAGGATGCGCATCTGCGCGCAGTGAGCGCCAAGGCGGTTGATTTCCTCGGCAATGTCACAGCGGTCGGCGAATAAAGCGATCTCCTGGGCCAGGCGCTGGGGATCAACCTGTACCTCGGGCATGGAGGCCAGGCGCTTTTGCAGCTTCTCACGCGCTAAAACCGGCTGCTGGGCTGCCTGCGGTCCAAGCTGGCTCACAGCCTCCTCCAGCGCGTCCAGGTGCTGCTCAAGAAAGGCCTTCAGCTGGCCGCCCTCACGCTCACGGTCCTCCTGCGCCGCGTCACAGGCCAGGTCCAGCGCCTCGTTTGCCGCGTCCAGCAGCACATCTGCCTGGGGATCCAGCGGAATCAGGGTGAGCACGTCTGGCAGCGTCACCAGGGTGTTCAGTTTGAGCGCGCCCTTGATGCCGGCAGCCTGCGCGATTTGCTGCGCAGCCTGGGCATACTCATGCGCCAGGGGCAGGTTGGCGCTGACCAGCGCCGCCTGGGCACCGGCAAGGTCCTGGGTGATGCTCAATTCAACCCGACCGCGGGAGAAGCGTTCGCTCAGGCGCTTGCGTAGCGGCACCTCCAGGGCCTGCAGCGGCCGCGGCAGGCGAACGGATATATCCAGGTAACGATGGTTGACCGTCTTGACTTCCGCAGTCAGGTTGACCCCCTCTTTGCTGGAATGTCCCCTGCCATACCCGGTCATGCTGCGCATCCTTCGTCCTCCTCACCTGTGTTTTATGATTATATCACGTTTGAACAACCCTGAAAAGCGCGCTGTCCGCGCACAAAAAAAGTCCCGGCCAAATCTGCCGGGGCTTTCAGGCACTTACCGTTCTGGTTGAATATTCAGGATTCCGGCTTGCAGCTCCCGTTTCAAAGCTATTGACGATTCAAGTAGACGCCGTATACAGCCGGTAATGAATACTCTTGGTTTTCTCCGAATCCGGATAACATAATTCCAGTGTAGGTGCCGTAAACCTCAAGCCTGTCATTGACCAGAAACCTCTCGCCTCCAGCCTTGCGGAAGTAGTACACCGTCCAGAGGTTTCCCCTATAATCATGCAGCAGAATCTGTGTATAACGGGAGAGGGGAGCTTCCACTAAACCGATGACTGTGCCGTTAATATTGAAGATCTGGCTCTTGAACTGGTCTGGGTTTCGGGCAACCTTTTCGTAGTCCGGAGACACAGCTTTTGCCTTGTACGCCATAAAATCCTTCTCATACCTGGCTTTGGCAAGGTTTTGCCTGTCCAAAACAGCAAGTTCCTTGTTTGCAACCAGCTCGCTTTGCAGTTTGCTGGCTTCCAGGTTCGCGAAAATCATCTGGCAATCCGTCAGCACCACATCGGCCAGTTGGTTCCATCGCGCTTTTCCAACCTTGCCAATAACAGCCACCAGATCACCGGCGCGGAGTCCTGCAAGCTGGTTTTTGTCAGCGAAGACCGCACGGATATCGTGCGTCCAAGATCTACTGTCCACCTCCAAAGCATAAAGAACCTCCGCCTTGGGTTTCTTTTTAACCTTGATGACAGTCAGAATATAGGTGTCAAGATAACACTCGACGTTCTCGGTCAAGTCGCCGGATTCCACGCTGTATACTTCAATCCCCTTGGAACGGTAATCCGCTAAGACATCCCCGGCTTCCATGTATGCGTCCACAGAAAAAAGAAACAACACAATGAAAAACAAGCTCAGAAACGACTTTTTACTCAACATAACCTGTCTCCTTTTACGTAATGGAAGCTTTGACCTGGACCTAATGTACTATGTATCTTCCAGCCGGTCAAGAGCCGTAACAGCTTCAGTTTTCATGCGCCGACAACCCAACAATAAAATCCGGGAGAAAAAATCAAGAGAATATCGCGCCCGGAATCCCAACGAACCCAAATGTTGACGCCGGCGTCAGCAAGGAGTATACTGTGTCCATTCACGGATGAGGGAGGACAAGCTCCCCCTGACCGCCCCCACAAGAGAGGCAGCGCCAAGGCTGAAAGCGCGCCGGGCACGGAAGGGGACAGTACCACCGCCTGACATGAGCGCATGGCGAGCGTTAGAGCGCATATGAGCGGCCGGGCAACCGGCAATCTGGGTGGAACCGCGGACAACATCATCCGTCCCTGTGTGGGCGGATGTTTTTTATACCGGATTCAATCAAGGAGGACGAGATGAAACTGACTGTCATGGGACGCTCCGGGGAATACCAGCCTGGCGTCAACGCCCTGGATGCTTTCAAGGATCTGGCGCCCGATGCGCGAAAGAACGCCATCGCCGCCCGACACAACGGCAAGCTGGTGGAGCTGATGGCGCCGCTGCATGAGGAGGGCACGCTGGAACCCCTTGGCTTTGAGGATGAGGAAGCCCGCCATCTGCTGCGCCACACCGCCAGCCATGTGCTGGCCAGCGCCGTAAAGAACCTCTTTCCCAAGGCCAAGCTGGCCATCGGCCCGTCCATTGAGAACGGATTTTACTACGATTTTGATGTGGAGGAGCCTTTCCAGCCGGAGGACCTGGCGCGTATTGAAAAGGAAATGGCGCGCATCATCAAGAAGAACGAGCGGGAGGAACGCTTCACCCTGCCGCGCGCAGAAGCCATTGCGCTGATGCAGCAGCGCGATGAGCCCTATAAAGTGGAGCTGATCCTCGACCTGCCGGAGGATGAGGAGCTGTCCTTTTACAGGCAGGGCGAGTTTATTGATCTGTGCGCCGGTCCGCACCTGCCTTCTACCGGTAAAATCAAGGCTTTCAAGCTGACCAGCCTGGCCGGCGCCTACTGGCGCGGCAGCGAAAAAAACAAGATGCTGCAGCGGGTCTATGGCACTGCCTTCACAGACAAAGCCGATCTGGAGGCCCATCTGGCGCGCATTGAGGAGGCGAAAAAGCGCGACCACCGCAAGCTGGGACGCGAGCTGGATTTGTTTGACCTGATGGAGGAAGGCCCGGGCTTCCCCTTCTTTTACGCCAAGGGCATGGTGCTGCGCAATCTTCTGGAGGATTACTGGCGGAAAATCCACCGCCAGGCAGGCTATGAAGAAATCAAAACGCCCCTGATCCTCAGCCAGGAATTGTGGGAGCAAAGCGGTCACTGGGAAAACTACCGCGAGAATATGTACACGCTTCAGATTGATGAACAGGAATTTGCCATCAAGCCCATGAATTGCCCCGGCGGTATCCTGGCTTATAAGCGCAGGCTGTGGTCCTACAGGGATTTGCCGGCGCGCGTGGCGGAATTGGGTCTTGTGCACCGCCATGAAAAATCAGGCGCGTTGCATGGCCTGATGCGCGTGCGCGCTTTCACCCAGGATGATGCCCACCTGTATATGACGCCAGAGCAAATCAAGGACGAGATCATCGGCGTGTATAAACTGGAGGACAGGGTCTACAGGGACTTTGGTTTCTCCTACAAAGTGGAACTGTCCACCCGACCTGAAAACAGCATTGGCTCTGATGAGATGTGGGACCTGTCCATCCGCGCGCTGCAAGAGGCGCTGGATGAGATGCAGGTACCCTATACCGTCAACGAGGGCGATGGCGCCTTTTATGGCCCCAAGATCGATTTTCACCTGCAGGACAGCCTGGGTCGCGGCTGGCAGTGCGGCACGCTGCAGCTGGACATGAATCTGCCCGAGCGTTTTGATATGACCTATACAGGCCCTGATGGAGAAAAGCACCGCCCGGTCATGATTCACCGCACTGTGCTGGGCTCCATGGAACGGTTCATCGGCATTCTGACCGAGCACTTCGGCGGCGCTTTCCCCCTGTGGCTCTCCCCCGTGCAGGCGCGCATCCTGACCATCACCGAGCGCGCGGACGCAGCCGCCAAAGCCCTGAAGGCAGAAATGGAAAAAGCCGGGCTGCGCGTGGAACTCGACTTGCGCAACGAGAAGATCGGCTTCAAGGTGCGCGAAGCGCAATTGATGAAAATACCCTATATGCTGGTTATCGGGGACCGTGAAGCTGAGGAGGGCACGGTGTCCGTGCGCAACCGCAAAGGCCAGGCCTTCAACGGCATCACGCATGAGCGGCTGATCGCAACGCTCAAGGCTGAGGAAGCCAGCAAAGCGACGGAGCAAAGCGACGCCTTTGAATAGTAATTCCGGTCAGATCAGACAATATGTAATGCCCCCGGGATTTGTAGGAACGAGGATTCACCTGTAAGATGAGTATGAAACTACTATCCACAGGGGTTACCACATACAAAAAATAGGAGGCATTACATGAAACATTATAGCACACTTTACGTAGGAATGGATGTTCATCGGGACAGTTTTACTTTGGCACATTTTGCTTTGGATATGAAACAACCGACAGGCATCGTTAAGACAGACAGTGATTACCGCCGGATCGTTACCTATGTGCACCGTCTTAGGGAGAAATATGGGCAGGAAGCGCGGATCGTCTGCGGCTATGAGGCAGGATGTCTGGGATACACGCTGTACCATCAGTTAACCAAAGCGAAGATTGAAAGCATCATTCTGGCGCCCACCACGCTGCCGTCCCCGCGCGGCGGGAAGCGGGTCAAGACCGACGGACGCGATGCCGCAAATATCGCGCAATGCCTGGCATACGGAACTTACAGCCCCGTTCATGTTCCCAGCGCCGAGGATGAGCAGGTCAAGGAATTCATCCGAATGCGCAATGACCATTGCCAGATGCTCAAGAAGCTCAAACAGCAAATCCTGTCCTTCTGTCTGCGGCATGGATACCTGTACAGTGGGACGCGAAGCAACTGGACGCAGGCGCATATGAAATGGCTGGATGCTTTGCAGCCGGAAGGACTGCTGGGAGATACGCTGGAAGAATACCTGACCAGTTTTCGGTATCATCAAAACAAGCTGGAACGATTAGACAGACGCATTGAGGAGATCAGCCGGGAAGAAACGTATCGTGAACCGGCCGGGAAGCTTTGCTGTCTGATAGGCGTGAAACCCCTGACTGCGCTGTCCGTAGTGTCGGAGGTGAGCGATATGCATCGGTTTCCTACGGCGGAGAAGTTTGCGGCTTACCTGGGACTGGTTCCCGGCGAACATTCAAGCGGGAACAGTGTGCGGCGAGGCGGCATTACCAAGGCAGGCAATGTGCATGTGCGCGCCTTGCTGACGGAGGCGGCGCAATGCTATACGCGAGGAAAAGTCGGCTACAAATCATCGGCTCTGAAAAAGCGGCAAAGCGGACAGAGCGAAACGGTGATTGCCTATGCGGACAGAGCCAATGAGCGGCTGAGAAGGAGGTACTATCAAATGACCTTACAGAACGGGAAGCGAGGCAATGTGGCGAAAACAGCCATCGCGCGGGAATTGGCCTGTTTTATGTGGGGACTATTGACCGATCATGTGGCATAGAGGTTAGTACCACAGCCCGTGAACGCAGTCAAGGCTGCTTCGCACCGCTGACGCGGCAAGGCCTTGACAGCATCCACAGGCTGCGGTAACGGTCACTCAAGAGGATGCAGGGCATCCTCCGCGCTAAACGGCGCCACAACCACTGCTGAACAAAAAGCAGGAAGACCAACAACGGTCGGGCGATCTGCGGTTATACTATGGCGGCACATATGTGATCCCCGAAATCAGAGCGCAGCGCCCACGGCGAACCATTGACCTGCGGTATCCAATCCGCGTATATCAGAATGGCCAAGGCCGAACTTGAATCAAAGGGCTTCTATACTTTTTGTTGAATGATCTCGTCACGGGTCACCCCCCTTGACAAAGGGGCATTACATATCAGTATACACAATTGACACGGAAAGAGCGGGTGCCGTTCTCGGCGTCCGCTCTTTGTTTGCTTCATGGGTTGCCGGACGATGTCATCCTCAGCTTTAGTTGCCGTCAATACCAGGTCTGCCCAAAGACATTGATATAAAAATCCTTGACATACTCATAGTTGAACTCATCCGGCCGGGTTTGCATTTCAGCCGGGATAGGCCTGATGTTGCGGTCCTTGCGCTCAGCCAGGCTGTCATAAAGGTAGCTGTAGCGTTTGATGCGCGAATTCAGGTTGCCCTCCACGGTCTCCAGCAGGTAGACGCCCTCCCCCATGTCCTTTACCGCAGTAATCAGGCCGACATGGGTGTAGGGCGTGCTGCCCTTTTTGCCATAGATAATGTAATAGCCCGGGCGGGGCAGGTTGCTGAGGCGGTTGCGGCTCTGAAAGCCTTCGTAGAGCTTGGTCTGGGAGGCCTGGCGTACCGCGAACAGGGAGCCGTCCGCAAGCGGCGGGGCATTCTTGGCGCGATACTCCTTGTTCATCTCAATGCCTGCCTTGTCAAAATGCAGGCCGACAAAGGCGCCGCACCAGCCAAAGCCGTCCTTGGCGGCCGGATTGAACCATTTGGTATATTCATTATAGCGGGGCAGAGGCTTTCCATCCGCCGCAGCCCAGTCGGCCAGGGCTGATTCAATCACACGGGTGATTCCCTCCGGCACCGGCTTTTCACCAACCTGGACCTCACACCGGACAGTCACCTCGTTTTTCTTGTTGCTGAGCAGCACCAGGGTGTAGCCCTCCGCCAGCGCGGTAATGACCCCTTGATCCGATACGGCTGCGATGTCCGGATGCTCGCTGCGCCAGGTTCCTTCCCCCTGGATCGCCTGGCTGACCTCTCCTACCTGCATGGGCAACAGGATCAGCTTTGGCTCTCTCTTACCGGCTGCCAGACCGTTTGAAAGGGGCATCACAAGCGTGGTAATCAACAACAACGCCAACAGTTTCTTCATGATCTTCTCCTCGATTCTTCGACAGATTGACAGTTCACCATGATCTCGCCAGGGAAAACAGCTCCATCATCCATCCAGCGTTTGCTTATTATACATCAAAAACAGTTGTCCGGGCTCGGCGTGAGCGCTATGGATACTTGATTTTTAAGCGCGATACCTCAGAAACGGCCACACCGTTCTGGTACAGGCTGATTGAGCCATCCGTGTGGAACAGCATCACATCCTCGGATGAAACCTGCTGCATCCAGGCAACCTCTTGCGCCACCAGCGCAATCTGCTTATAGAGGCTGTCTGAAGTTTTGCCGGAAAGATAGAGTCTGTTCTGATTGTCCAGGAAATAAGTATGGTTGTTCATGGGCAGGACATGGACAAGATTAAAAGAATTAAAATCAGCATTATTCCTGACGAGCCTGTAGTCCTTTTGGTTGGTTTCGCGGGAATACAGCCGGCCTTCCGCGGTCAGGATGAACAGCGCATCCTGCGCAGCCCATACACGAACAGGGTTCAGGGTTGCGTTGCCGGCATTGATCTGCGGATTGACGCGTGCGTACCGGGAATCATGGCCGATCGTAAATACTTGATTCAAGCCATCCTGAGATCCCTCGGGAACCGCGAGAAAGTTATGGGACCGGGAATTGCTTGGCTGCAGCTCCAGCGTGCCGGGAACAACTGGCTCGTGGGACACTTGCAATGGCCGCAGCGGGGCGTCTTCCGCAGTGCGTGGGAAATGCATCCATAATCCGCCCGCTTTCACAAATTGCCGCCTGCCATCGGATTGCATGATTCCGTTCTCTTTCAGGATATATACAAGGCTGGAATCGGTCAAAGAAAAATCCTTGATTTTGATGTCCATATAGTTCAAGGTCACACAGCCTCTATTCACCCTGTCAAACCACCTGTCCAGGTTTATCTTGTTGCCGTAGGCATACAATTCGCCTTCTTCAGTCAGCCCGACCACCACGGTGTCATTGGCAAGGAGTTTGATGAATTTCGGTTCAAGTACGTTATAGGCTCGATCACTTCCGCGCTTAAAAAGGAGAGTCTGACCGTACTCATCAAGAAAGAAATATGTGCCGAATAAACCTACGCCGTTTTTGATATGCGCTGTGTTTAACTTGATTACCTCTATGATGCCCAGCGTTCTTACGCGCCCGTCCAAAGTCAACACCAGCTCTGCTGTGCCGGTTTTCAGGGCATGCAAGCGCAGCTGCTGCGGGTTGTCCGCATCCTTTTCTACCTTGATAACACCTCCGGAATCAGCAGGAATCTCCAGCTTGTTGAGCGTCCCGGAGTAAGTTGGCAAATCCATCATGACAACTTCGTTTACAGACATGCTTGCCGGCGGTATGGGGCTGCCCTTTATATCGTCATAGACCTGAACCTTGACCGTGATGGTAGTATTCAGACATGTAACCGGCAAATCATAGGTGCCAGGCACTACGGAGGAAATCACCAGGCCGTTCTCTCCCGCGCTGACTTTCAGCCCCTTGACATCGTTTGCCTCCAGGTAAGACCCGGAGAGCGAAACGCCGTCCTTATCCAGAAATCCGGCCTTGACACTGCCGCCGGCATACAGCGCAAATTGCTCCTTAGCCGCCGCAAACTCATACGCCTTGACTTTCAAGTCCAGAGAATACCGGCTGATCCCATCAGTAATGGTGACCGTCGCGGTACCCTTTCGCAACACACGGATCACTACTCTGGACAGATTGCTATGATCTTGTTCTATGCTGACAATCTTGCTGTCCGAGGACATGGTTTGGACGGAAGCAGGCGCATTGCTGCCAAAATCCAAGGCAGCAACAATCCGGTCTCCTGCCGTCACATCGCCTGATGGCTGGCCATTGGGATAGGTGACACCGGACAACAAACCGAATTTTACATCCAAAGACACTTTCTTGTCTGCAATGACAAAATTTGGCAGGCCCTGTGGAGTCAGCCGTATGCCGGACACCAGGGCTTCCAGCACATAGGTGCCCGCTGACGCCAAGATATCCGCTTTGCCGTCCCTCAGAGCCAAGCTGGTGGTTTGACCGGACTGGGTATGCCTGAGGATCATTTCCTGATGCTCCTTGCCCAGGTTGGTGGTGATTTCAACCAGCCAAAGCTGCACGGGAGCCTGCGCCGGGATCTCCTGGCCATCCTCGATGAGCATGACCTCAATCCTGTCTTTACCTTCACGTCCGATCACAAAACTACCCTCAGGCAATGGCGCCGGAAGCAAGCTCAGCACAGCCTGTTGGTTGAAACTCACGCTGTATGACGCATTCTTTTTCCCGTCCACAGCAAAGGTTTCACTGCTGTCTACCTGGCCGCCTTTGGTGTGCAGCCTCAACAGATAGCTGCCTTTGCTTACCTGCAAGCCACTGAGGCTCATGCCGCTGTCCAGAAGAGGCAGGACATTATAAGCCTTGCCTGTCAGGGTATTGACGATTTCAAGACCCGTGATTAACGCATGGTGAAAGCCCGTTATTCGATCCATGTTGGTGCTGATGGGAGTTTCATACATGGGCAAAGCCGGACTTAATTGAGGCCAATGATATTTTTCAGATCCCAGTTTCTGATAGGATTCCTTGTCCGCGCCACGCTGCGCGGTGAAATAACCGAACCGCTGGTATTCATCCGCCATCGCATCGTCCAGCTGCCAATGATAATCGGCAGCGGCGTTTGGACCGAAGGCAAACACCGGGGAGTACACAGGCACACCATTGACGGAATAACTGAGCCGGTAAGAGCCGGCTGACACCTGCATTTCTACTGGCCCGGGGCGCAAAGCAAGCGGAATAGCAATGTCCGGGTTATCCGCCAGGGTCAGGCTGACGGCATTGTCATATTCACGTGGCAAATCCACCCGAATGGTCACCGGGTACAAAGGGATCTGCCCGGCATTGAACGTCTCATGACCGGCCGCGAGACGGGCATCCACCTCAAGCGGCTTCTGCCCTGTCCTGCCCAGCAGGGTAGCGCCTCGTGCCCTGAGCACCATGGCATCCGGCTTCAGGGGCAACAAGCCATTTTCTTGATAAAACACAATAGCGTTTTGATCAAATAAGATTGTTATTTGTTCAGTATTACCATCAACAAGAAAAGGTTGCTCCGCTTCAAACGGCGTATCCTTGTTGGTGATGCTCAGTGTATAGCTGCCGGCCATCAAACGCATTTGATGAGGCTCAACGCCATAGTAAGGCGCATTCAGCGTCATCCCGCTTTCATGGTGCTCAAGGGTGAACTGCTTATTTTCTACCATATAAGGCGGCAAATCCAGACTAAGGGCGATCGGGTACAGGGCCACCGGATTGTTCATAATCAGTTCGGCGTCCTTGCCAACAACAACCATCATGGAACCATTGCGCTCATCGTGATCCAGGTCGTAGGCAAAAACGACCGAGCCTTCAGGCGGGGGTGTCCACCGCGTCAGCACAGAGGTGTCAAAATTCAAAGTTTGGCTTACATCATTGTTGTAAGCAACGTAAAAAGGCTCGGATATAAGGGTCTGGTTGTTCATCTCCGCCTGAAGCGTGTACGATCCGGGGCTCAGATGAATAGTGGTGCCAAGGCTTTTAACCGGCAAAGGGTCGCTGAGCAGGTTGTCGTCGTTTTGAAGGCGCAAACGAAAGACAACGTCATCGTCATTGATACCATACAAATTGATCAGGTTGGTTTTGAGGCTGACCTTGGAAAGCGTCAAGCCGGTTGCATTGCCTAACTGCTGGCCAATGAATTTCGTCACGTCGTTGTCCGCTATTTTATACGCGGCAGTCTTTGCTAAGCTCATCGCGTCGTCCAGGTTGAAGCTGACTGACAGATTCTGCTGAACTTTATCGGCTTTAACTGTGATTTGTTCAAGGCTTTCAAATTCCGCTGCGCCAATATACATCCTGACTTCGTAAGTGCCTGATGTCATGCGCAAGGATGCAGCGCTTTCCTGACTGAAGGATATGCCTCTGTCTTGACCGATTGGAATCAACTCAAATCTGTCGCTCAACCCTTGAGGCACATCCATATGCAAGTTCACATGATACATCAAGCGGCGCAGGTCATTAGGCTGCGCCTGCTCAGCAAACACGGTCAAGCGTACCTTTTCCAACTTGTCTGTGCTGTAAGGACCGGCGCCATAATCCACCAGCGCCTGGTCAGCGGGCAGGGGCAAAGCCCCGTAGTCGTTGAAAAACGCCAGGATGTCATCATCAAAAAACAGCTGATAATCGCTTTGCCCTGCACGGATTTCCAGGGGGGCTTTCGAAAGAAGATCATTCCCGGACAAATCTAATGCTGCATCATATATCCCCGGCTGCAGACCAACGGCTATGGAACCGTCCAGGCTGTCAACAACCTGAAAACGGTTGCCGGATTCCCGGTGGATCAAATACAGCGGGTAAGCCAGATGTTTTTCAGTCACCAGATTCGCGCGCACCAGCTCATGGGGCGTCATCTGAATGGAGACGGAAGCGCCGCCGTTAATAATAATGAACAGCCCGCCATCCTGATCCGGCAACAGATCGTAGGTCACGCTGCCCGCAGCAGACTGCGCAGTTTGCATGTAGATAAAATCAATATTTCCAGGAGATACGGAGCCATCCTCATTGACCCGAAGGAATTGTTCACGCTCACTTGTAAGCAGATGCCCCGGTGGTACCATATCATCATCCGCGGTAATGGTGTAGGTGCCTTTTGAAAAGCTTTGATTGACTGTATTAAGCAAATTCCCTTGCTGATTGTAGTAGCGGATGGTAACTTCGCTAGTAAGCGCTGACGGCTGATTCAGGAGGATGAGAACCACGGCAGCAAGCGCCAGCAGGATGCTTACAAGCCCGATAATGCGCCCGATCTGACGCTTTGGGGACGGTGAGAGAGTTGTATAGCTGCCGGTATTCAGGATAAAACCGGGGAAAGCCAGGTTTATCGCGGCGGCCATCTCCGGCGCGGTCCGGTAGCGGCTCTTGGCGTCAAAGGCTGTTGCCTTGGTATAAATTGATTGCAGGGAAGGAGGGGTGTCTGCCGGCAGAGGCTCCAGCTTATAGCGGCTTCCGCTTCCTGTTAAAGGCTGCTTCTCCGGTTGCCTACCGACCAGCAGCGTGAAAATACTGACGCCCAGGGCATATAAATCGGTAGCCGGGGTTTGCTCGCGGTTAAACTCCTGCTCAGGCGCGGTATAGCTGCCCTTGGCCAGGCGGGTCATGGACCGCGCGCTGGTCTGCCTGGCCGAGCCGAAGTCTATCAATTTGATCTCTCCGCCCTGAAGCAAAAAGAGGTTGTCCGGAGAAATGTCACGGTGGATATAGCCCTTGGCGTGTACCTGTTCCAGCGCCTTGAGCGCCCGCAGAAGAATGGGAATAAGCTCATCCGCTGTCAGAGTGGTGCCGCGTTTTCTCATAAAGTCCATCAGGGTGACACCCTCAAGATATTCCATTACAAAATAAGCGGTGCCGTTTTCCTCAAAGTACTCCAGACATTTCACCACCCCCGGGGAATGCTGGAACTCCTGCAGCCTGCGCGCTTCCTGGTGGAATTTCTCCTTGAAACGGCGGAAATCCTCCTCCATGCCCGGTTTGACAACAATCTCATTGGAATCTACCGCGCGGGTGCAGCAAGCCTGATAAAAATACTCCTTGATCGCAAAGCGCCCGCCCAGGCTGCTTTCCATAGCCAGGTAAGTCGCGCCAAAGCCGCCCCTGCCAAGGCAGCGGCCGATCGTATACTTGCCGTTGAGCACTGTGCCGGGTTTTAGGTCCAATACATCCCGCGCCTCATATGGTATGGGCGCACCGCACAAGGGGCAGCTCTTGCCCGCGACTACTTCCCTCATGCAGGAATAACACAGCACGTCCCCCGGTTTTACCATCTGCTATCTCCCATCGAATACATTAGCACATCAATCCGTTACACCTTGAAAACCCGCATCACCCAAGACAATGGCAAGCAAAAGAAGCAATAAAAAAAACAAAAACACAGCCAGCAAAATCTTCAGCCTAATCTCCCGGCTGCCTTTTGGGGTACGGAGCATCCCTCGCAGGGGGCGCCGGGGCCTTGAAAGAGACAGCCGATAACCGTCAGCACGCAAGGCAACCTGTTGCAGTTCTGCGCGCATCTGCGCTGTTTGCTGATAACGGGCGGAAGTCCTTGGATGGGTGGCCTTTCGGAAAATACGGTCCAACTGCGCCTGAATGTCCTGCGGCAAACCCGGCAATGGCTCAAGGCGGTTTTGATCCTCATGGGGCAAGCGGCCATGGAGCAGGGCAAACATGATAACCCCTACTGCGTAGATATCCGTATACGGGCCTTGCGTGACACCCAGCTTTTGCTCCGGCGCAGTATAAACGCCCTTGTGGTAGACCGTCATTTCCGGTTTGCCGGCCTGGCGCGCGGCGCCAAAATCGATCAGGGTCAGCTCTCCGTTTGATCCGCGGATGATGTTGTCCATGCTGACATCACGGTGCAGGATGCCCCGGGCATGCACCCGACCAAGAATATCCAGCAATTCATTGACCATTGCCAAGACGTCATTCAATGCCTGGGGGGCTTTCTGTTCCAGCAACCAATTCCTGAGCGTCTGTCCCTGAACATAGCTCATCGCAAAATACGCTGTATTGTTTTGCTGGAACACATCAAAGACCCTGACCATACCGGGTATGGCGCCCAATTGGCTAAGCTGTTGGGCCTCTTTTATGAAACTGTCGCGAAAACGTTTAAACGCGTGTTCCCTGTCCTGCTCAACCAGCACCAGGCTGCTTTTCCTGTCCCTGACGGCAGCCCCGCGCAAAAAATATTCTTTCACGGCGCACACAGAATGGCTTGCCAAATCAAACGCCAGATAGGTGTTGCCAAAACCGCCGCTGCCCAAGGGACGGCCAATCTGATAGCGCCCCTTCAGCACAGCGCCAGGCTCCAGCAAAGTGCTGTCTTTGCTCACATAGGGCAGCGTGCTGTGGCAAGCGCTGCATTCCCGGATGTCGGCCGGCGTCAGCGTCTTCATGCAGGCCAGGCACCTGCCCGCCGGCACCTGCCGGGATACCGCGCGGGCAGAGCCGTTTGGTTGATTCATCAGCTTTCCTTACCAGGTAATCGTGATCTGATGCATCCCTATTTTGAGGATGTCGCCGTTGTTGATCACGCGGCCAAAGACATCGCCTTTCAATTCAAGTGTCTTGTTCATATCTCCACCGACGGGCATCATGCCATCCTTGATACTGGGCACGCGCATACCATTGACAAAAGTACCATTGGTGCTGTTCGAATCTATGATAACCAGCTGGTTATCATGATAGTTCAATTCGGCATGCTCTTTGGAAACACTCATGTCCCTGGCATCCAGAAGTAAAGTGCAGTTCTCCCGTCCAATCGTGAAGCGCTGGGACACAAAGTCATGGGTGGTTTCACTGCGGCCCATAAACTGAATATGGAAATTAACCGCGAGTCCTAAATTGTCCATGGCAACAGTCTTACTGCCAGTCCTACGCCATTCGCCTGTTATGACAGCTGTCTTTTTAGTCCCTTCCTCCTTGGTTTGACCGTCTCCCTGTCCCGAGGGATCAAGAGGAATGCCCGCGCCGGAGACCGAAGAGGTTTGATGACCGCTGCGAAGCAGAATAATCAGGATGATCACTCCCAGCAACAACAAGCCGACCAGCGCGATGATCGTCCAAAAGGGAACTTTCAAACCGCCGATGCTGAGTGTTTGGCTCATCCTGGCGCGAAGGTTATCTACAAATCCCGGCGGCTTGGGGCTTGGCGAAGGCGTAAAGGGATCGTAGGAACCTTTCAGGAGCACTTCCTGCAGCCCAACGCTGACGCCATTGGGCGCTTCGTTTGCAATTCCTTTGGTCTGCGCGAACAGAGCCAAGGCGTTCAGCGTAGCCTGATCAAGCTTTTTGGGAGAAAATGTCTCATTGATTGCCGCATAGTAGCCCAGCGATTCCAATTTCATCTGCATAGGCAAAATCAGGTCCTTGCCATCAATCGGATCTTCCTCATTGAGATAGATGGCCCGGGGTGTCGGCTCAGGGCTTGGGGTAGGTTCCGGGGTAGGCGTCGGCGTCGGGCTGGGCGTGGGGCTGGGCGGAGGATAGGTGACCGGGATCTTCGAGGGATCTGTCAGTATCGCAAAAGCCCCGGCATAGATGCCACTCGTCACATCCAGCCCGTTTCTTATGGCAAACTCATTAAAGGCTTGCTGGGCGGCTTTGTCAAACACCTCGGTTTCGGTGTAGTGATCCTCCATATAATTATAAAGATGCAGGAAATACCGCGCCTGACGCGCATTGGAACTGGCCTTGCCATATTCGACCATCAAGGGCTCCGGCGAAGGGGTCGGGGTGGGTGTGGGTGTCATTTTTTCTGCAGGCTTGGTTGCAGTTGCCTCGGGAGCGGGCGTGGGTGTAGGTGTAGGCGTAGGCGTAGGTATAGGCGTGGGCGTAGGCGTGGGCGTGGGCGTGGGCGTGGGCAGGGACAAGGTGTCCACTTCGATGGGCACCTTTACACTGACATTTCCCGCCTGGATGTTTACCATGACCAGGTCATCCGCTTTGTATTGAACCTTGCCGATCAGGGGATCAAGACTAAACTCGTAATACAAATCCGCATTGAGCATGTCGTACACTTCGCGGTACAGGCCATTTATGTCGGGCATCCCGTTCCTGGGCGTTTCGCAATCAATCAGTTTGCCGTTTTGCTGTGAGGCGATGCTTTGCAGCAAAGCCTGATTGTTGATAAACGCTTTGCCCGCGTTTGAGTTGCTGTTGACAACTACGCTGGAATAGGGGCGGGCAATAACAAAATTGATATAACTCCTGTCAGAAATCAGGCTGCCCATGTCCTGGTAACTGCTAAGGGAGGGTGAACCATCGGTCACAGTGAAAATAGAACTGATAAAATCAGGGTCATCGCCTTTACTGGGCTCCCGGATCAGGATATGAGCCCGTTTTAGCGCTGTATACAATCGCGCCCGGGTTTGTGAGGAGGGCTGGATGGAGCTGATGAAAGACAGTGCTTCCTGCGGGCTTTGCCAGCCCTGATCATAGGCGCCTTTATCATCAAAGGTGATAATCATCACACGCTCATCCAAGGGAATCGCATTGACAAAAGCCTGGGCCATTGCCCGGATCACATCATAGCTCCAACTCTGGGAATGGGAAGGCGTGGTGGTGTCAATAAGTAATAAATGTCCAATTTCAGAACCGGTGATATCAACCAGATGCACTGGCACATCGTTGACCGACACAGAAATCTGACCGCCTGCCTGGCGCTGTCCACGGCCGGCATCGTCCGAAGCCTTGATCCCCATCCGCAGCACATGGCCTTCCTTGACCTGTTCGAGCTTGATAACCCTCAAAAACGTGATAGAACTTGCCAGCACAGGCAAGACGACCGCTGCGAGCATGAGCATTACAAGCACACAAGCAGTGGCGCGTTGCAGATACTTCATTCGACACCTCAAATCTTTTCGTGCACAGCCCCGGGCAAAAACCCGGATGTTTGTCAGACACAGGAGAACATCAAGCCAGCGAGTAATGAAATACAGAAAGACAAAGCAGTGACCTGTTGCTCCGCTGCTTTGACCATAGAAATTCCTGTCAGGCGCAGCTTCACATATCAACGTAAAGCGCAGCCTGACAGCCTGTGAGGTAAAGACAGCCATAGTGCATTTGCATCATGCATACCTGTCTTGACGCAACATGATTCTACAAATATATAATGGATTTGTCAATGGAAACGCTGGTTTTTCGGCGGTTTTCCCTTGTGAAAACAAAGCCTGCCATACGGCAGTGTGCGGCATTGGGCATACAGCACCTGCAGGCTTGCCAATTCACAGGAGCTTTTGTACACTAAGAGGGAAGTTTTCACAAGGAGGATACAATGCGAAGCAACGCACCTGCCAAAAGCAAGATATGTGCTGCTGTGCTGATATTTGTGCTTGTTCTTCTGGCTGTTATCGCGGTGCTGGATTTCACCCTGAGCCTGGTGTTGTTGTGTCTGTTGGTCCTGTTGACTGCGTTGATGTACTACCTGATGCCGGATAAGTTCTCTTCAACAAAAGGGCGCAAGGTATCCTTGGACGATCTGATCGACACCAAAAGTAAAACCGGCGCCGCGGCGGTCCGGTATTGTCTGGTGGACTGCGACACCCAGCGCGTAATTGCGGACATCAATCATTCGCCGTTCACCCTGGGACGGGAAGCGAACAACGACCTGCGCGTCAATTTCCGAATGGTAACCAAGCATCACTGCCAGATTTTTTTCCGCAGGCAAGACCAGCGATATTATCTGAAAGATCTGGGCAGCCGCAACGGCACGTTTCACAATGGGCACTTCCTGCCCAATACAGTCCCTGTCCCCCTCAACCACCGTGATATTATCCGCGTAGGCCCCAAAAGCTATCGTTTTATGCGCCGAAGTTAAGCGCTGATACACCGGCATCTGACTGCCCACGCAATCACCACAGCATTGTCCTGTATGATAGGCAAATGCGCAACCTGAACCGCATTGAGCCAGGTTGACACGGCAGGGCGATAGAGCCTGGCGCCGTGCAGATACAATAGAAATCAGTCAAGTCATATCATGGCAATATTTTATAAGCCGGCTGACGTGCCATGGTCTTCCGCAAGGAAATGCCGGGCAAGCACGGATTTGAGCGTTTCAAGCTCCTCAGCGGCATTGATGATGGCCCGCGCAGCTGCGGCGTTGCGGGTGCCTTTGAGATACCAGGCAAAATGCTTCCGCATCTCAATGAGCGCCCTGCGCTCCCCTTTCATGCGGACCATGTCTTCCAGGTGGTCAAGCGCAGTGACCAGCGCCTTCTGCGGGTCTGGAAGGCTCACAGCCTCCCCGGCCAGGGCCTGCTTGATTTGTGAGAACAGCCAGGGCTTGCCCAGTGCGCCGCGCCCCAACGCGATGCCATCCGCGCCGGTCTGGTTCAGGATGGCCAGCGCGTCCGCAACGGAAAACACATCCCCATTGGCGATGATCGGGATGCTTACAGACTGCTTCACCAGCGCGATCTGATCCCAGTCCGCGCGTCCGGAATACTGCTGCGCCCGGGTGCGGCCATGCACACACAGGCTGTCTACGCCCTCATCCTCACACATTTTGGCGAAGTCCATCGCGTTAATGGAATGGCTGTCCCAGCCAATGCGCATCTTGGCGGACAAGGGCTTGGCGCAGGCTTTGCGCACCGCGGCGATAATAGCCCGGGCACGGGGTATGTCTTTCATTAATGCGCTGCCGCTGCCCGAGGAAGTCACCTTGGGCGCCGGACAGCCGAAGTTGATGTCCAGCCCCGTGTATTGCGGCAAGGCAGACAGGATGGCGGCTGCTTCAGCCATGAAATCCGGGTCTTTTCCGAAAATCTGGGCGCTCAGGTTTGTTTCGCTTTCATCATAGGACAGCAAATGCCGATAGGCAATGTTGCCGCGCGGCGCCTGAAGAAGCCCCATGGCGCTGATCATCTCAGTCACGGTTTTGTCCGCCCCGTGCAGCATGGCCTGCCGTCTGAAAGGCCAGTCCGTAATGCCTGCCATGGGCGCCAGCACCAAAAGAGGAGCCTGCTTGTTCATGGTTTTTTCAATGCGTATCTTCCCTTGAGGAAAAAGATTGCATACCGGCATAATATGCTGTCACCGCCTCATAAAAGGCATCAATGTTTTCCCAGGGCGCCCCGGGCGGAATGTCACAGCCGGATGACACAATGAAATTGGGATGGCCGGGGCTGCATGCGCGCATCAAGGTCAGCGTGGCTTCCCGTATGCTGTGCGGCGTGCCCCCCAGAAACTGCGCGGAAGGGCTGATGTTGCCCATGACCAGCGTATCCGCCGGCACCTGGGGCACCAGTTCCGCCAGATTCACCGCATCACCGAAATGGTAGCCATCACAGCCGGTGAAGAGGATGCTGTCCATCATCCGGGGCGTGTTGTTTCCGCAGTTGTGGTAGATGACCAGAAAATCCTCCGCGCGCAGCGCTGTCACGATGCGCGCCACATAAGGCGCGGAAAACTCTTCAGCCAACGCCGGGGACAGCAGACCGGCCAGAGGCTCCGCAATGACCGCGCCATTGGCGCCCGCATCACGCAAGGCGCACAGGTAGTCCACAAGAAAATCAGTCGCCTTGCCCAGCACCAGATGAACAGCCTGCGGTTCATCAAAACAATCCATCATAATGTCGCTGACGCCCATCAGCCGCCCGGCAAGTGAATAAGGGCCAATCACGCCCGAAAAAACCGGGCGGTCAATGATCAATTCGCAGGCCCGGGCAATCGCCTCGACATACTGCCCGGTCCGCCCGGCGCCCACATCCGGTCTTGCCAGGCTGTCTGCGCTGTGCGGGCGCACAATGGCATTCTTGACGGCAGGCACCTCACCCGGCCCAAAATGGACAGCGCTGCCGAAAGCTTCAGCCTCCACCGACAGGTCCATCATGCTGACCGCAGCGCAGGAAGGCGTGCGCTGCGCCACCAGGTGCATCGCCTGCGCCTGCAAACGGGCATCGCGTACCAGCTGTTCCACCCTGACCCCCAGTAACCCGGCGCCCGGAAAGGATAAAATAGGCATCGCCTGCTTGACTGGCGATGCAATAAGGGTTTCTTTCCATTCACGCATGTTCCGTTTCATCAACGCTTCCCTCAACAGCTTGGGCAACAGGGTATGTCATCCTGCACACATTTATCTCAGGGCGTGTAGGCACGCTCGTTGTGCAGTTCGCGGATAAACCACCGTCCGTTCTCCCGGATTAAAATGACATCATAACGCGCGGACGGCCAGCGCGGCGGCGGCCACTGCTCCTTTGGAACGCGCTCGCGCCAGGAGGCCTTGATGCGTCCGTCTATGCCCGGCACCTGCTCAGTGATGGTGGCGCGGGCGGTATCCTCCCAGGGCCAGGCCCATACCCATTCCATGCGCAAACGATGGTCAATGCCTGTGATCTGATAAGGCTCATAGGGATTGGTGCCATCGCGCATGGTCGCCAGCCGTTTGTCCACAGGCAAATAAGCAGTGGAAAAATACTTGGGCAGCTCCGTGCCATCCAGATCCATCATCACCGTCAAGGCCCGCTGCGCCATGCCATCCTTGAGAATGACAAAAATGTTGGCAGCATTCATCGAAAAGTAAAAAGCAATCGTCATCAACCCCAGGATCACGGTGATCAGCATCAGCCGCTTGGCAATGAACCAGACGAAGCGCCGCAGTTTTTTCATAGCTGAGGTATCCTCAGGGGTGCAAAATGGTGCCCAGGTTTTCCCCGGCAATCACCCGCAGGATATTGCGCGGATCATCCAGGCCAAAGACCCTTACCACGGGCAGACCCTGATCCGCACAGATCGTAAAGGCCGCCAAATCCATGACCTTCAGCCCCCTTTGATAGGCTTCTCGGTAGGTAATGACCGGGATCAGCTCGGCTGTTTCATCTTTGTTGGGGTCGGCCGTGTAGACGCCATCAATGTTCTTGGCCAACAACAGCGCATCGGCCCCAAGCTCTACCGCGCGCAGCACCACGGCGGTATCTGTGGTAAAAAAGGGATTGCCCAGCCCGCCGCCGAAAAAAGCCACGCCATCGCGCTCAAGCGCCTCATCCGCCAGATCGCGGCGGTATTTATCGCACACATCCGGCATGTACAGGGCGGAGAACACCTTTGACAGACAGCCGTGCTGCGCCATGGCATCCTGCATCATGACACAGTTCATCACTGTGCCCAGCATGCCCATCATGTCCGCGCGCACCGCATCCATGCCGGAGGACAGGCCATGGCGCCCGCGCCATAGGTTGCCGGCGCCAATCACCACGCCGACCTGGGTGCCGCCGTCCCTGATTTCCTTGAGAATGCCGGCCACTTCCAGGATTTTTTCATGGTCAAACAACCACCCCTTCTCCCCCAGGGCTTCCCCGGAGAGCTTGAGCAGGATTCGCTTATACATCATGGCAAGCCTCCTGTATTTTTTGAAACAGGGCGGCGCATTGCGCCGCCCTGTTGAATAATCATCCTGGTGATAGCTCAGGCCTTGCCGGTCATCGCTTCGATTTCACCGGCCAGGTCGCTGACTTTCTTCTCGATGCCTTCACCGCGCTCATAACGGGTGAAGCGGCGCACGGAGATCTTCTCACCGCTGGCCAGCGCAGTCTCATTGACCAGGGCTTGCACTGTAATATCGGGGTTCTTCACAAAAGGCTGCTCCAGTAGGCAGACTTCCTTATAGTATTTTTCTATCCGGCCTTCCACCATGCGCTCAACGATTTTTTCAGGCTTCCCTTCATTGAGGGCCTGCGCGCGCAGAATCTCCCGCTCTTTTTCGAGGTCCTCTGCCGGGACGTCAGCCTTGCTGATGTACAGCGGATTGCTGGCCGCGATCTGCAGGGTCAGATCATGGCACAAATCCTTGAAGGCATCGGTTTTGGCGACGAAGTCGGTCTCGCAGTTGACTTCCAGCAGCACGCCAATCTTGCCGCCCATGTGGATATAGCTGTCCACCAGGCCTTCAGCGGCGATGCGGCCCGCCTTCTTGGCGTTGGCGGCCAGCCCTTTCTCACGGAGATACTCGATGGCCTTGTCCATATTGCCCTTGCACTCAATCAGCGCATTCTTGCAGTCCATCATGCCCGCCTGCGTGCGCTCACGCAGTTCCTTTACCATTGCAGCAGTAATTTCCATTGTCAATCTCCTTATTCTTCAGCGCAGCGGCAATCAGTTGCCCATCTCCGCACTGTCATCCTCACCAGTTTCATCGGCATCACTCTCCGCCTGAGCGCCCTGCTTGCCTTCCAGAACAGCGTCAGCCATTTTGCTGGAAATCAGCTTGACGGCGCGGATGGCATCATCATTTCCGGGGATGACATAGTCAACCAGATCCGGATCGCAGTTGGTGTCCACAATGGCGACAACCGGAATGCCCAGCGTGCGCGCCTCAGCGACTGCAATGGCTTCCATCTGCGGATCCACAACAAACAGGGCGCCCGGCAAACCTTTCATGCTACGGATGCCGCCCAGGTTGTTGTTAAGCTTTTCACGTTCGTGGGTCAGTTTTGCCACTTCCTTTTTGGGCAACAGCTCAAACTGGCCGGTGGCTTCCATTTTATCAATCTCGTTGAGACGATCAACGCGCGAACGTATGGTGCGGTAGTTGGTCAGCATGCCGCCCAGCCAGCGTCGGTTGACATAAAACATGTTGCAGCGCTTGGCTTCCTGCTCGATGGATTCCTGAGCCTGCTTCTTGGTGCCGACAAACAAAAGGCTCTTGCCTTCCATGGACAGGTTGCGCACGAACATATAGGCTTCTTCAATCTTGCGCACGGTCTTTTGCAGGTCAATGATGTAGATGCCGTTGCGCTCCGTGAAGATATAGGGCGCCATTTTGGGATTCCACCGGCGGGTCTGATGTCCGAAGTGGACGCCTGCTTCCAGCAGGCTCTTCATAGAAATGATAGCCATGGGTCTTCCTCCTTGTTGTTGCCTCCGCGGGCTTCATCCTGTGCGGCCGCCATTAGGCACAAGCGCACAGTCACCCCGCGTGTGTAATGCCTTGACAGTATAGCACAAAGCGTGGAAAAATTGCAAGCACAGGCCAGGCTGAAAGGCAAGTGCTGAAAGGCACCGGAATTGCCGTTTCTGCTTGTATATCCGGTCGCCAGAAGCGCTTCGCCAAAGACGTCCTGACCGGCTCTGTCAAGATATGAGGATTAGTCGGGCAAATAATTGTAGAAATGGAAATGATATGTTTTTTCAAGAAACACAGGTATTCAAAACAGGCGGCCGTTCCCATTTCCGCATTCCGAGTATCGGCGTCACAAAGGATGGCTATGCTATCGCTTTCTGTAATGAGCGGCTGGATACGGTACGGGATGACTGTGAAGAATGTAATCTGGCTTATGCTGTCAAAGCGCCTGGCCGGGAATGGTCCGGGAGCAAAGTCGCCAGAGGCATTCCAGGCTGGTTTTTCGTGATCGGAAGCGTTGTCTATGACCAGATGACCGATACGTTCATGTGCTTTTTCAGTCGATCCTGTGTAAGCGAAAATGAATTCGGGGATTATTCTGAAGAAGAAAGGCGGCAAAAAGAGGAGGAGCGCCGGCGAATCATCAAACGGGACGGGATCAAACCGGGCAGGTTTATCCTTGAAACCAAAGACAACGGCGCGACGTGGACCGAGCGCCCCTTCGCCGGCAAGCCCTTGGAATACATTAACAGGAATACCGGAAAACGCGAAACGACTGTTTCCGGCACACATGGTTCCTCCGCCGGAATCCAGCTGATCCGCGGCCCGCATGCCGGCAGGCTGCTTTGTCCCTCCAGATATGCGATCGGGAAATATACCAGTTTCGATCAATTGAAGGATTATTCCTATAACAATACGCTCTACAGCGATGACCACGGACAGACATGGAAATGCGGCGGACCAGTACAGATCGGCACTGGCGAGGGGACACTGATCGAACGGTCGGACGGGACGATCCTGTATAATTCCCGTGCCTATTTTTTTGACCAGAAGCGCTATCTGGCTGTCAGCCGCGATGGCGGAGAAACCTTCGGTGAATTTACAGCGGATGATTTCCTGATTGAAGAAAAAAATATTGGCTGCAACGCTTCCTTCCTGCGAGTGGATAAGGACAGGCTGCCGGCGGGAACGGCACTCCCCAAGGGCTGCACCTCCCTGACGCTCTTTGCCAATCCGCGTGCGGAGAACCGCAGGAACATGACCATCTGCTACAGCTTTGATGAAGGGATGACATGGGCCGGTCTGAAGACTGTCCACGCGGCAGCCGCCGGCTATTCGAGTCTTGCGTATAATGAAAAGGATGGCCGCTTTTACTTGCTATACGAAAATGGCAACGATCAGGATCCTTACGAAAACGGGATCTCAGTCGCGGAATTTGACACTGAATGGCTTTTAAGTCTAAGTTGACAGCTGTTCTCCATGGATGTATCAATGAGAATCCCCCATAAAAACCGTTTATTATAAATAATAAGCTTGCCCGGATTCATTCGATTTCTCCAAAAATAACATAAATTTTATCAGAACTTTACATGGTTTATACTTAAACGCTATTTAAATTCGGTATCTATTTATTAGGGACCAAAGGAAAAACAAAAGAAGGAGGCCTGTCGTATGAAGGAACAAGAGCTCAAAGCCAGACCAGGCATGCCGGTTCTGCTTTTGTCCGTTGTGCTGTACCTCGCGGCCATCGGGCTTGTTGTGCTGGGAGGCGTCCTGCTGGAAAAGGAAAAGAACATTGGCGCCCTTCCTCTGGTGCTGGGCACCCTTTGGATGATCGTCGGCTTTATCCCTTTCATCTGCCTGAAAGTGCTCAAGCCCAACGAAGCCCTGGTAATGACTTTGTTTGGCAAATACACCGGCACGCTGCGGGAAGCAGGCTTTTACTTTGTTCATCCCTTTTCAGTGGCTGTGAACCCCGCTGCCAAAACCAAGCTGGGACAAAGCGGCGATGTGCAGACAGGCAAGCCGGGCATCATCATCTCCAGTGACAGCGCCAAGGTGGATGTGGAATCCCTGGGCAAACGGGTTTCTCTCAAGGCCATGACGCTGAACAATGCCAGGCAGAAAGTGAACGACTGCTTGGGTAATCCGGTGGAGATCGGCATTGCAGTGATCTGGCGGGTGGTGGATACTGCCAAGGCTGTCTTCAACGTGGACAATTACAAGGAATATCTGTCCCTGCAGTGTGACAGCGCTTTGCGCAACATTGTGCGCATCTATCCTTATGATGTGGCGCCCAATGTGGATACCACAGGCGATGGCGAGCCGGACGAGGGCAGCCTGCGCGGCTCCAGCGAGGTGGTAGCCCAGCGCATCAAGGATGAGATTCAAAGCAAGGTACACGATGCCGGGCTTGAAATTCTGGAAGCCCGGATTACCTATCTGGCCTATGCGCCGGAGATTGCCGCTGTCATGCTGCAGCGCCAGCAGGCAAGCGCCATTGTGGACGCCCGGAAGCTGATTGTCGACGGAGCGGTGGGCATGGTGGAAATGGCGCTGGAAAAGCTTGCCAAAAACAAAGTTGTCACCCTGGACGAGGAGCGCAAGGCCGCTATGGTTTCCAACCTTCTGGTGGTGCTGTGCGGCAACCGGGACGCCCAACCGGTAGTCAACAGCGGAAGCCTGCAATAAACAAGATCCGGCGGGAAGAAGATCGCCGCGCTGACTGTTTTTGACAAGCTGTACCGTACAGCTTGTTCACCGGGTACGGAAGAGCCGTTCACGAATGACCGGTCAGGATATACACGACACTGCCCATCAAACAGGGCAAAGAGAGGAAGCGGCTGACCTTCCGGCACCTGATGACAAAGAGAATGCAAAATCCAAAGCATCGTCACCTGCTGTCAGAAAGGAGAAAGTATATGTGGCATGAACCCATCACACGATATACCCTTGGCGTAGGCGCGATGTTCAGCCTGTATTGGCTGTGCAATCGATTTATTGTTTCGCCGCTTCTTGAAAAGGGCAGGCTGCCAAAAGATAAAAAATACCTGGTGAGCACAGCCCTGCTTTATCTGCCCGGTTTGGGGCTTCTGCTGCTGTTCATTAAGGATCTGCCGGTGTTCCAGGTTTCTCCACAGGGCTTTGGAACGGCAGATTATATCGTGGTGTTTATGGCGCAGTTTTTTGCCTTTGTGCTGATGGTGCCGTTTACTATCCTTGAAATCAAGTTGGGCCTGGTCACGTCTCAGGCATGGGAGCAGCAACAAAAAGAAAAAAGCCAAGGCCTTAATGCTGTTTTGCTAATACTCATGGTTCCTTTGATGGAGGAGCTTCTTTGCAGAAAGCTGCTGGGTGATATACTGGGCAATGATCAGGCAGGGCTTTTCCTATGCATGTCCGCTATAGTGTTTTCCTTGCTTCATCTTCAAACCGGGCGGATCGCAGTGGCAGTGGGTATGCTTCATACCGGCTTTCTGTGGTCTTGGGTGTATGTGAGCAGCGGCAGCCTGCTGTTGTGTACAGCCTATCACATTCTGTTCAACCTGCTAATGACTTTTATACCGGAATACATGAAAAAGATAACCTCTGAAAAAGCAAACGGGATATATACCATCGTTCTTTCCCTGATCGGAACGACAGGCTTCGTATGGATGATGTCCAAAAGCGCGCATTTTTGGCCTCCCGAGTTGCTGGATATGCAAAATTCATGGCAGCGCATCTTTGGCAACTGGGGGTTTTGGGTGCTGGCAGCGGTCTGTGTGGGGAGTTATATTCTGGGGAATCGGGCGATGAAAGAAAAAAGCGCTTCGCCGGAGAGTTCATAGCAGCATCTGCCTGTAATAAAGGCCATGGATCATCTGTCTCGCCCCTGACAGGAGGAGTTTGTCATGAACATATGCCTGATTACGGCTGTATCCAATCCGGGCTGCACGGCGCATATCCGGGAAGCTTTTGTAGCGCAACTGAACGTCCTGATACCCGGGGCGCGGATCAGGCAGTTCATCCTCCCCAAGGACGGGCCGACGTATTGCCTGGGATGCAAAGCCTGTTTTTTTAAAGACATGAGCGCCTGCCCGCACCTGAAGGCCACGCTGCCCATCTGGCAGGCCATGGAGGAGGCCTGCCTGGTGGTGTTCATCACCCCTACCTATGTATTCAGCATTCCCGGACAGTTAAAGGCTCTGCTGGATCATTTCGGCAGCCGGTGGATCGTGCATCAGCCCAGCCCCAAAATGCTGGGAAAACAGGCCCTGATCATCAATCAAGCCGTGGGAGCAGGCTTTCGCAGCACCCTGATCCCCCTGAAACACAGCATGCGTTTCTGGGGGATCAAGCGAATATATCACATAAAAGCGCGCCTGGGCATGACGGATTACGACCTGGTGGACCAGAAAGCAAAAGCAAAGCTGAACCGGCAGATCGAGAGAACAATCCGCAAAATTATGTCAAAACAACAGGATGTTTCTCCAGGCCTTTTTGCAAAGCTGCTATACCGGGCCATGGCTTTTGGTCAAAAAGGAATTCACAAAATGCTGCAAAAGAAGGACCAGCCTGCTACCAGCGATTACCTGTTCTGGCAAAAAGAAGGATGGCTGGACGGTCATTTCCCCTGGAAAGGCAAGGCCTGAGCAGGCGCTACACCAGATAGAACGGAAGAACATATGCGTGTAATGCATCGGGTACTCATCATCGTGGGGATTGTTATTGTGGTGCTCCTGATAGGAGTCGGCATTTTTGCCTACAGGAACATGAACCATGACATTTTGAACGAGCAGTTTTTGCAAAAAAAGGGGTTCAAATTGGGCTTTAAGGAGGGCATGGCTCAATTGGATGATGGGTCAGAAATATATTATATCGAAGGCCCAGACAATGGCCCCAAGCTTTTATTGCTCCATGGCCAGCAAGCAACCTGCTACGACTATGCCAGGGTATTGCCCAAGCTATCCAAAGAATTTCATGTCTATGCCCTGGACTACTATGGCCATGGGCGGTCATCCAAAAACCCTGACAAGTATCAGGCGGTAGCCATCGGGGAGGATATCATCTGGTTTCTCCGAAACATTATCAGGGAAAAGGCGTATATATCCGGCCACTCTTCCGGGGCGCTGCTGGCTGCGTATGTTTCCGCCAAGGCGCCAGACTGCATCATCGCCACCGTTTTAGAGGATGGGCCGTTTTTTGCCACCCTGCCTGGTCGGGCGGAAAAGACTATCTCATGGTTAGGTTTCAAGAACATGCATGACTATTTGAATCAACATGAAATCGAAACCTTTTTGGAGTATTCGTTAGAGCATGACTATATGCAGGAAATCTTTAACGCCGAAGCGCCATGGCTGTGGGACAGGCTGATCAAAAACCCTGCGCTAAAGCATATAAAGAAACATCCCGGGCAAGTCCCTAAAATGTGGTACTTCCCGCCGGAGTTGGGGATTAACTCCATCTATGCCATCAATGCCAACATGCAGGATGAAACAAGCCATTACGACTTACGGTTTGGGGTTACATTCTATGATTTTTCCTGGTTTGAAGAGTTTGACCAGGAAGAAATACTAAAAAATATACAGTCTCCTACCATTGTGATGCATGTAGCGCCTAACAAGCTTACGGCCCCCAGCTATTATGATGCCAACGGAGTTTTGCTTGCTGCCATGGACGAAAAGGATGCGCAAAACGTGGTGGATTTGCTGCCTCGTGGCACCTACATCGGGGGTTTTCAATCCAGCCACGACATCCATGCGGATTTGCCCAACGAGTATATCAAGGTTTTGCTGGACTTAAAGCATCAAATGGAAAACTGATGTTGTGCGTGTTACTCTTTTTTCCGCAGATACCAGTTGGGTGCATCCGGGTCGTGCCCATGTTTTTTGATGCGCCGTACCACCATGAAGGTCAGAAGTTTGGCAAAGACCCGTGTCATGATGTGACCGGGAGGGATTTGTGCCTGTTCGTACAAGCTGTCAGGCGACGGACTGCCCTCTGCGATGTGTCGGATAAACAGGTCAAAAGCCGGCACGATTTTTTTGCGATTCATATGCTTTTCCAAGGGTTTGCCGTCCAGCATGGCGCCGCCGCCCAATACAAAGCCGCCCTGCCAGGAAAGATGATTCTGCTCCGCGAACAGCCGGAGGCAGGCAAGCCCATGCCGGTGTGTGTGGACATAAGGCATGCCGCCGTTGATGATGCCGTACAGCTTCTGCCCGGAGAAACCGCCGCTTAGGGACGCCGCTTCCAGCAATTCAATCAGCCGGGCCGGATAGGTGTTGATGTAGCAGGGCCCGGAGATTACGATGGCTGCAGCCTGTTGCATGGCCAGTATCACCTCGTTCAGGCTGCCTTTCTGGGGCAGGAATATCACTTCCCCACCGGTGACAAGGCGGATGCGCTCCAGCAGCATAGCGCTGGTGCCCTTTCGCCTGGAGCTGGCGCATAGGAGCATGATCTCCGGTTTATTCATGGGCAATCTCCTGAGCGATATTGTCAATCACGGCTTGATCCGGACTGCTGTGAAGGAGAAAGGCCTTTCCCCTGGTGTTCATGATGTTTCGGTTTTCTTCATGGAGGAACAAAAAGGCTGACCGCTCGGTCTCACCCAGCTTATCCCCTGTGCCCACCATGTAATAGCTCATGCCCTGTCCGCTCATGCCTTTTACCAGCTCGCCGCCGCTCACCTGGTAGCGGGGATCGCCCACAGCCGCCATGCGGTCCATCACCTTCTTGATATGATGGCTGACACCGCCAAACACCACCGCGGAGACCAGCACAAGCGCCCGGCAGCCCGCGATTTTGGGTAACACCTGCTGCATATCATCCCGGATGACGCAGCGGCCATAGGTTTTCCCGCTGCAGCTGCCGCAGGCGGCACAGGGCTTGATATGAAGGGTGTTGGCAGCGAAATGAACCACCTGCGCACCTGCGCGGCCGGCTGCTTCCTTCAAAGCAACCCCCAGTTTCCCGCTGCTTTCATCTGAAATGATGACGATCATGCGCTGTCCTCCTGCCGAGCGATTTCTTTTGCGATGGCCTTCAGGTTCTCATCCAGCTGATGAATCACCTGCCGGGCCGCGGCCAGGGCTTCGGTGGAAATTCCTTCAAACAGACAATCCATGAACAGGCCGCTGCTCTCATGGTATTTCAGTTCAAACGCTTCGGCTGCCGGGGTAAGCTTCACCAGGGTTCGGCGCAAATCATGCTTGTCCTTCTCAAGGGATACCAATCCGGCAGACTGCAAGCGCAGCAGCAGCTGTTTCATATTCTGATGAGAGGTGCCCACCAAACCCGCTACCTGGGAAACAGAAGGAGCAGGCTGTAAAACGCTGGCGCCCAGCAAAGCAAACCATTGTTTCCATGTCACCTCTTCAAACACATTGTCCCCAACGGTTTGCATGCGGTTGGCAAAGGCGGTCAACATGGCAAACAGATAGTACCGGTCCTCAATACCACTCAGGTCAAGGGCAGGATCCGCTTCCGCTAACAGCTTCTGATGCCGTTTCACCGCGTTCCTGCGCTCTTAAGCGCTTCCAGCACCGCTGTCTTGACCACGATGCTGGAGGCGGTGGCCCCGCTGATGCTGTCCACATCCAGGCTGTTTGCCTCTACAATGCTGTCTGCAATCGCTTCAGCGCCATAACCAGGCCCGTGGCGGTGTTCAAGAAGGTTGACCTGCTGGATGCGCCCATCCTGCAGAAATACCTCCACCCGGGCTGTCACCAGCAGAGCGGTCGCCTCGCCCTGATATCTGCCAACCGGCAAACTGGCAAGATCCACCAGATCAAAGTTTTGTTCTTCAAGCTTGTTGATCTGCCTTACCATCAATACGTAAACAATGATACCAACCGCCAACAACAGGATTACAAGCCCTATGGCAAGCCGTTTAATGCTCATTGAAACACCTCCGTCGATTAGGTAATGTATTACCTAATTGAGAATAAGGCAATGAAGAACAGTTGTCAAGGCTGCCAGGATTAGAAAACAAGCAGGATTGTAAAATCTTCACGGAACGATGTTAAAAATGTTTGACATCGCGAGAGGACATATGATATTGTGTGTATGGTTTCTTTAACACGATGTCTGTAAATTCTAACATCGTCCGGGAAAATCAAAAGGGATTTCCATCGGGCACAAGGAGGTCACATGAACAACCGTACAAAGATCGCCATTCTCTCAGCCATCAACAACTTGATTTGGTTCATCCTGACTTTTCTTTGGAACCGCTCCAGGGTAGCGTCCCTTGACGGCGAGGCCTTAGGCAAAACATGGGGCATTTATTTTCTCGTGCTGGTCACAGGTTTCCTGGTGCTGGATGTGCTCAGCGCGATTCTGATCATGTCAAGGGAAAAACGGTCCGGTGGGCAGGGCTTTGAGGAAAAGACCGATGAGCGTGACCGCCATATCGAGGGCCTTGCCATGAAAGCCTTTGGCGCGGTTTCCTTTCTCTCCTTCCTTGTTTCAGCCATCCTGCTGGCGCTGGGGCTGGGGCTGCATACCTTCTTCTGCGCCCTGGCCCTCATGGTGCTGCTGTCCGGCCTCGCCATTTGGATCGCCTACATTATCGGGTATGAAAGAGGGCTGTGATCATGGCAAAGAAAACCCGCATCACCAACAAGATCCGCACCCTTCGCTTCCTGGCCAATGAAATGACCCAGCAACAGCTGGCAGATTCGGTAGGGGTTACCCGTCAGACCATCCTGGCAGTGGAAAACGGCAAATACTCACCTTCGCTGGAACTGGCGTTTGCCATCGCCAGGGTATTCGATAAATCCGTAGAAGAGGTTTTTGCGTTTGAGGACGAGTAAGAAATGCGTTTGAGGACGAGTAAGAAAAACAAGGAGGTAAAGCAATGAACAGCCTTGACAGTGGCCTGCCGGAACGAATGGAGGCAGCCCAGGCGACAGGCTATGGCGGCCCGGAAGTCATCAAAATTGTGGAAGTTCCCCTGCCGGCATTGCAGCCGGGCATGATCATGGTGCGCGTATCAGCCAGCGCAGTCAACTCCGGGGACGCCAGGACAAGGGGTTTGCAGGCCGAAGAACCCATAAAAACCCTGATGCGCCTGGTGTTGGGATGGCGCAGGCCCCGCCAGCCCATCCTGGGCACCGTATTCTCAGGAACTGTGGCTGCCTTAGGCGCCAAGGTCACCTCTTTCAAGGTGGGGGACGCTGTCTTTGGCTCCTCCCCCGGCATGCGCTATGGCTGTCACGCCCGCTATGCCGCCATCCCGGCTTCAGGCCCTGTGGCCCTCATGCCCCCGTCCATGAGCTTTCAAGAGGCCGCCGCCCTGCCCTTTGGCGGCAACACCGCCCAGCATTTCCTGGAAAAACATAAGGCTCAGGCCGGGGAATCCATCCTGATCAACGGCGCCGCAGGGGCGGTGGGCACCATGGCGGTGCAAATCGCCGGCATCCTGGGTCTTGAGGTGACCGGGGTTGCCAGCGGCAGGAACAAGGCGCTGGTGCAGGAATTGGGCGCCAGTCACTTCATTGATTACACCCTGGGCCGCGTCTTTGTCCCCGGTGTCAAATATGATCTGGTGATGGACACGGTGGGCAAGCTGAATAAAGCCCAGGCAACAGCAGCGCTGAAGCCCGGCGGACGTTTCATCAATGTCTGCGGCGGCGATGTCGCCAGGGAAAACCGCCAGCAGACGGAGAGGCTGGCGCAGTGGTTTGAAGCAGGAAGCATCAAGGCCGTGATCGACAAGGCGCTGCCCATGGAAGAAGCCCGTGAAGCCCACCGCATCGTGAATACCGGGCATAAGCGGGGCAGCGTGATTTTAATGATGAATCAGGAGGTGCGCATATGACCTATGACATGATATCCATGGAGCCTCACCGCGTCCAGCTGGCCGTGTGCTGGGTGGCGCTGATGCTGATCTACCTGCTGGGGGACGTGCTGCGCCTGTATGAAAAGGGCCAGGCCGCCGCCTTCATTGACGGCAAGCCCATGACCCAGACCCATCTGATGATGGCCGCCCTCCTGATGCTGATCCCTGTTCTGCTGGCCCTGGGCATGGTCTTCCTGCCCCGCGGCTTCGCCAGGTGGGCCGGCATCATCGGCTCCCTGTTGCTTTTTATTGTGAATATCTTTGGCGTCGCCGGTTATTCCGGGCTTTTTGACCGGATGCTCATTGTCATCAGCCTGGCGCTGAATGCCTTTACCGCCGTGTGGACATGGCTTTGGTAAGAAATGAGCGTTCGGGATCCCCAGCGCTTCAAATTTATGGCATCAAGGATGTTTATCATATTCATACTCTTGACAAACTAATGCCCGTTAGTTACCATTACCACAATGCTAACGATCATTAGTTTGAAGGGAGTCTCTCCATGCAATCGACACGAGAAAAGATCATCCAGCATGCTCTTCTTTTGTTCTCCCGAAAAGGATACCATACAGTGAGCGTACAGGAGATCGCCCAAGCCATAGGCATCCGGGCGCCTTCCCTATACAACCATTTTCACAGCAAGCGGGCTATTTTTGATGCAATTATCCATGATACAACAGAAACATACCGGCAACAGGCGGCACAGATAGGCCTTGGCTGGCAAAGCGGCCGTCAGGATGCACAAGCGTTTTCCGGCATGGATGAAAAGCAACTGTTGACCATGGTCAATCATCTGTTTTCCTGGTTTTTGCATGAGCCGACCGTGAGCGGCCTGCGCCGCATGCTGACCCTGTCCCAGTTTGAGGACAGGGAGCTTGCTGCCTTGCTGACCAAGCTGTATATGGAGGATCCCCTCCTTTACCAGGAGCAATTGTTTGCAGCCATGCCGTTAGCAGCAGACAGTACAAGCCCCAGCCCAAAGGCTTTGGCTCTGGCTTTCTATGCCCCAATTTACTTTTTGCTGCTCCGCTGTGACCGGGAGCCGGAGTATGAGGATGAGGCAAGAGGCATGCTGGCTGAGCATGTGCGTAGTTTTTGCATGACATATACCAAGCAGGAGGAATAAGCAATGAGAAGAAAAAAGCATCGTGTCATGCCCTTTGTTGTTTTGGGTCTGGCTGCGCTGGCAGGCGTCTGGATTTTGATACAGGGGATCACCCTGCAGGGTGCGCTGAGAGAAGCGGAAACCAGGCTGGCGTCCTATGGGGCACAGGTTCTGGTCTTGCCCCAGGGGCAGATCAGCTATGTGGACAGAGGGGAAGGTCCGGTTGTTCTGGTCTCCCATGGCATCAGCGGCGGGTTTGACCAGGCGTATGATGCTGTGGCAGGAAAAGAAGGAAAATACAGGCTGTTGGCGCCCTCCCGCTTTGGTTATCCGGGCAGCCCCCTGCCAACGGATGCCAGCGTCAAGGCGCAGGCAACCGCCTTTGCCCAGCTGCTGGACGCATTGGACATAGAGCAGGCCTATGTGCTGGGCACCTCCGCCGGCGGCACGCCGGCCATTCGCTTTGCGCTGGATTACCCGGAGCGCTGCAAGGGCCTCATCCTTTATTCCTCAGCCATGCCAGAAACAAGCCCGCCGCAAACGTTCAGCACCTGGCAGGGTCCCCCGGCATTCACCCTGAATGATTTTGTGATGTGGGCCTTTCGGGGGTTGTTTTCACCGCTGATGGGCATGGAACCGGATACAGTGCACGGTATGTTGCCCCTGTACCTGCGCTCGGACGGCATGCGGCTGGACGCGCAGGTGACCAACCCAGATATGGCTAAAAACTACCGGGACTATCCCATTGAGGAAATCGCCTGCCCGGTGCTGATCATCGGCGCTAAGGATGACAAGCTGGTGGATGTGTCCGCCATGGAAAAGGCGGCGCCCCGGTTTCAAACCCGCCAATTGCTGCTGTTTGAAAGCGGGGGTCATTTGATGCAAGGGCATGGGCGGGAGGTGGAAGCCGCTTTGGATCGGTTCATCCTGGAGATTGAGCAGACACTGAATTGATAATGATTCCAAACTTTATTGTATCGTCGCACCGGGTCTTTTTTTGCCCTGCTGTGTTAGTCAACCTCAACGCAGCTATGGCTACGCCATCGGTTTCCTTCCTTGCAGGCCAACAAAATCCCTCGCCGCTTTGGATGCAAACAAGCTTTACATCAGTGTTAAGAACGTTTCTTGATGTTTTCTCTTTTCTGCTTTTTGGATATCAGCTTATTCTCAAGACAGTTATCCCACGCTTTCTCCTTGAAAAAAGAAGAAAGCTTTGAACGCCTCTCTGAAAATCCAAATTGAGACCATGGCGTCATTCCTGCCTTGCTCTGTAGACAGGAAAAATTATATGTTTCTAAGTTTTGGATTGACCTTGACATAATAAAAGCACTTGCTACAATATAATTAGGTAACCGACTAATTATATTGCAGGAGGATTGTCATGGATAAGCAAAAGGTATTGAAGGCCATCGCTGATGAAACACGCATGAACATTTTGAAATTGCTTCTGCGGCACAATTATTGTGTCCGAGTGCTGGCAAACGAGCTGAACCTGACCGAAGCAACGATATCTCAGCATCTGAAAATATTGCGGGAGGCGGGCTTGCTTGTTGGAGAAAAGCGCGGATATTTCATGCACTATACTGTAGTTCGTCCGGTTTTGCATGAATTGGCAAAGGAGATTAAAGCGTTGGCTGATATTGAACAGGAAGCCTGCCTGCCGGAAAAACGCGAAGATTGTCCTGCCAATGAAAAGCAAGAATGCTCCAAGAAAGGCACATGCAGCGACGAGGTCAAAGAATTTTGCCACGGCAAGGATCATAGCAAGGGAGAATAAAGATCATGGGAATGGTCAGCATCTCAAATCTAAAAAAGACATACGGTGATTTTACCGCTGTGGACGAGATTTCTTTTGAAATTGAGAAAGGCGAAATATTCGGCTTTTTAGGTCCGAATGGAGCCGGAAAAACATCCACCCTGAACATGATGATTGGCTTATCCCGTCCGACAGCCGGGGAGATCAGGATTGATGGCATAGACGTAAAGGCTCAAACAAAAAAGGCGCAGGCAAAAATGGGGATCGTTCCTGATGAAAGCAACCTTTACAATGAAATGGACGGGTTTGATAACCTCTGTTTTTGCGCCGCGCTGTATGGCATGCGTAAAGAGGAAAGAGAGCCCAGGGCCCGTCAGCTTTTGGAGCAGTTCAGGCTAAAGGAAGCCGGCAAACGTCCGTTTAAAGCCTATTCCAAAGGAATGCGCCGCAAGCTGACAATCGCAGCGGCGCTGATCCATTCCCCGCAAGTTCTGTTCCTGGATGAACCGACAACAGGAATTGACGTGGAAAGTTCCAGACAAATCCGCGATATGATATTGGAACTGAAAAAGAAGGGGACGACCATTTTCCTCACCACCCATTATATTGAGGAGGCTGAACGCATCTGTGACAGAATCGCTTTTATAGCGGAAGGGCGGATTGTTACATCGGGCACCGTTCCCCAATTGATGGAAAGTGTTTCCCACGGCCATGCGATCCAATTTGTTACAGACAAAAACATCGATAGTTTACCGGTTGATCTTCAAGCCTGTTTTAAGGGAAGCAAAGTCACAGTCCGGCCTGACCATTCCCTTGTCATGGCGTCTGATCAGCGCATTCCACTATTCCCGGTCATGGAGTTCTTTCATAAAAATATAGTTGAGGTGTACGAAGCGCGTGAACTGCGCCCTTCTTTGGAAGATGTGTTTGTCAAACTGACAGGCATTGAATCTTCTGTGCTGAAGAAAGACAAGGAAAAAGGAGGGCGCCAATGAAAAGCTGGATCGCATTTTGGAACATCCTGAAAAAAGACGTAAAAAATTATTATTTAAAACCGCCCAACATCAGCTGGGGTATTATTTTTCCCCTCTCATGGACACTGATGCAGCTCATTCGCTCTCCCGGCGGGAACATCCTGGAATTGCTCCCCGGTCTGATTTCAATGAGTGTTTTGTTCGGCACCACCTCCATGCTCGCTGTCACAATCACCTTTGAACGAAGCGGAAGGTCGTTTGATCGCTTGTTGCTGGCGCCCATCAATATAAGCGTGATGGTGCTTGCAAAAATTGCAGGAACCATCCTGTTCGGCATTTTCAATGCGTTTGTTCCGGTCATTTTCGCAAGCTTCCTGATTGATCTTGGCGCAGTGAATTGGGGGCTGGTGTTTCTTGCAGTTTTGATGATTGCCATTACATCAGCGCTCTTGGGGCTTCTGATTGCGGTATCTGCAAAGCAGGTGTTTGAAGCGCAGACATTCTCAAACTTCTTCCGCTTCCCAATGCTGTTTCTCTGCGGGCTGTTTATACCGATTTCCAGTTTGCCTCTTGTGTTGCGGCCTGTTTCGTTCTGCCTGCCGCTTACTTACGGAACTGATATTCTTAGAGGTGCGATTATGGGAGCAAATACCATTCCACCGCTACTCTCTTTCGGAATGTTATTCGCATTTGCGATGGCATTATTTTTAATATCCCGACGTAATATTAACCGGAAATGGATCATGTAAGAGAAGAATTCAGTTAGTGGTTAACATGAACGAAATATAATCCATGGTTGTGAGCAAGCTTATTGTGGATAATGAATATAGGTAATCGAAACGCAACAAACGAAGAATATCTGCGAATTTATGTTCAATTTTTAAAGCATTTGTTTGTCTTCCACATGTTTTTTTAAAGCCTGAAATGACTTGTCGCTGATGACATGTTCTATCTTACAAGCATCTTCTATCGCTGTTTCCTTATCAACACCAAGCATTTCAAGAATTTTGCTTAAAACCATGTGTTTTTCATATATTTTTTCTGCAAGAAGGAGGCCAGGCTCAGTCAGGGAAATATACCCATCATGATCAACAGTGATGAGTTTGTCTTTTTTAAGGATTTTGATTCCACGGCTGACACTGGGCCTAGAATAATTCATGTACTCAGCAACATCAACGGAACGCACCGAAGATTTTGATTTGGATAAAATATAAATAGACTCGAGATACATCTCGCCAGAAGGTTTCAAGGGTACAATCAACTCCTCAAAGCACGAAATCTTAAACTTACCAGTCTTATAATACAAAAATCATATATAAAAATCAAAGAGAAGATTGGACGCCCATTTAAAGCATTTAAAGCATTTAAAGCAAAATTGCAAAATACTGTAATTCTTATTGACAGCTTTGAAATCTGAGGGTATTATTATCAGTGTTAGCAAGTTCTAACTTTTAATTTGTGCTAATCGTTAGCATACGCTAACAGAATGCGTGTTAACACAGATGAAGGATACATGGTGATATAATGGAGCGTAGTATGACCTTAAAAGAAGCTATAGAAGGCAAAGAGTACATTATTCAGCAGATTAAAACGGGAGACGAGGAATTAAATGCGTTCCTGTTCTCCCTTGGATGTTATGCCGGCGAAGCAATTACAGTCGTTGCTCATCGAAAAGGCGGATGCACGGTTTCCATTAAAGATGGACGTTATAACATCGATACTCATTTAGCCAATGCCATCGTTGTTTGATAAAATGTAAAAAAAAGCAAGCTGCTTTTTTTAAACCGCATGTTAGCTGTTGCTAACAATAGGACTGCAAGCCAATCCTGAAAGGCGGTATAAAGATAAAATTGAAGGAGGAGTACCCATGAAAATTGCTTTGACAGGCAACCCAAACTCAGGTAAGACCACAATGTACAATGCTTTGACCGGCCGTAACGAAAAGGTCGGTAACTGGGCAGGTGTTACCTTAGAGAAGAGAGAGTACCCGATTAAAAAGTCGTATGCAGGCGATGAACAGCTGATTGCTGTTGATCTTCCCGGTGCATACTCCATGTCTCCCTTCACTTCCGAAGAGAGCATCACCAGTTCCTATGTGAAGAAGGAAAATCCGGATGTCATCGTCAATATCGTGGATGCTACCAATTTAAGCCGCAGCCTTTTCTTCACCACGCAGCTTTTAGAGCTTGGAATCCCTGTAATCGTAGCCCTGAACAAGAGCGACTTGAATGAAAAAAGAGGCACCAAGATCGATGTGGGCATCTTGTCTAAAAAGCTTGGCTGCCCTGTGGTCAACACCATTTCTACCTCCGGCGAAGGCTTGAAAGCTGTGGTTGATGCTGCCGTCGCTCATGCAAAAAACACGCAGAGCGCCCCTTATGTTCAAGGCGACGTTGATTTGACCGACAAGATGGCAGTTGAAAATGCAGACCGCAAGCGTTTTGAATTTGTAAATAAAATTGTAGAGGCTGTTGAGACCCGAAAGGTTTTTACCAAGGATAGAAACGCAGGCGATAAGATTGATGCTGTGCTTACGAATAAATGGCTCGGCATTCCGATCTTTGCGGTTGTGATGTATTTGGTATTTCAAATTTCCCAGGTCTGGGTGGGCACCCCCATTGCCGATCTGCTCGTAGGCTGGCTGGAAGCCTTCCAGGGCTGGGTAGGAGAACTCCTTGCAGATGCGAGCCCGCTTCTTTCCACCATCCTTGTTGACGGTGTCATTGGCGGTGTGATTGCGGTTATTGGCTTTCTGCCCCTTATCATGGTCATGTACTTTCTCATCGCTCTGCTTGAAGACTGCGGTTATATGGCCCGTGTCGCTGTTGTGCTTGATCCAATCTTCAAGAGGGTTGGCCTTTCCGGCAAGTCCGTCATTCCTTTCGTTATCTCTATTGGTTGCGCGATTCCGGGTGTTATGGCAAGCCGTACCATCCGTAACGAGCGTGAAAGAAGAACGACTGCCATGCTGGCTCCTTTCATGCCCTGTGGAGCAAAGATTCCTGTCATCGCTCTCTTTGCGGGTGCGTTTTTTGACGACGCGGGTTGGGTAAGCACCTTGATGTACCTTTCCGGTATTGTGCTTATTTTTCTCGGCGCACTTCTCGTCAACAAGATCACAGGCCACAAAGCAAGAAAATCCTTCTTTATTATCGAACTCCCTGAATACAAGGTTCCCTCCCTTTGGAGCGCTTTCAAATCCATGTGTACTCGCGGCTGGGCTTTCATTGTGAAGGCCGCCACCATTATCCTGCTTTGCAACTTGGCGGTACAGCTCATGCA
>Ga0255345_1000333_pt1 | contig 79923 bp, 70 predicted proteins | sample wastewater_treat_6_FD_192415 | JGI IMG/M metagenome (GOLD analysis project Ga0255345, IMG submission 192415) | Wastewater microbial communities from Lulu Island WWTP, Vancouver, Canada - plant20 | ecosystem: Engineered > WWTP > Wastewater > Unclassified | place: Canada: Vancouver, British...
TGGGCTGCAAGGATGGAGTAAATTGTGTTGAACGGGATTGTGGTCCTTTAAATATGACCTTAGATTCCCGTAATTGTAAACCTTTGACAAACTATTGTTATTATGGAAAATTGGCAAATTCTATTACCTTGGAGGGACCATATTGTGATAGTAATGGTAATTGTGATCCTCCATTTTGGTCTTGGGAGTGTACACAAGAAATGGGAGAATGTAGTGAATTTTGGAGCTGGAGTCAACCTTATTGTGGAACGGTTACTTGTGATATGGCGTGGTCGGGAAGTCAATGTGTGACGGCGGCTTATTGTGGAACTCCTTTAGGAAACGTGTCGGGGTGCCCGGCGGAGTCGGGTCAGACTTGTTGTAATGATCCGTTTAGAGATGATTGTGAAAGTGATCAGCAATGTATACTTTTATATGGAGATTGTTATAAATGCGGGACGAGTATTCCCAGAAAGTGTTATAGATCGGTTATTACCGGGGGGAGCGGCAGGTGTGCTAATTTGGGAAGTGTTTGCAATTTGCCGGCGGCGTCGGAGTTGTGTGACAGTAATTATGGGTCGACGGTGACGGATGGCAGTGGCGGGGATGGGGATTTTAATTGGACGTGTTTGGGTCAGGGGGCAGGGACTTGTCGAACGGCGGGAAGCAGTGCTTCGTGTTCGGCGGGGAAGTTGTCGCTGGTTAACGGTGTTTGCGGTGTTGATGATGGTACTTGTAGCGCGGGAAGTGTTTATGATGTGGGGACAACTGCGGTAAGATCTGATGGGATTTATTCTTTGTGGAGTTGCAATGGAATTTGTAGTGGAAGCAGTGCCAATTGTGAACATAAGCTTTGCAGTCGAGTTAATGGATTGTGTGGTAGTGCCAATGGAGGCAATTTTGCCACAGCGCCAACAACTGGTTTGTGCAGTTCTGGAACGGCGTCACCGGTAATCATTAATCCAACCACTTTTGTTTGGAGTTGCAATGGTTCTTGTGGTGGAACAAGTGAGAGTTGCTTGGCAACTTATGATACAGCTCCAAGTTTGGAGAGTACTGTTTTGGAAACAACTGGCGGTAGAGTTATTGATGTGGAGGTTGGTGGTAGAAATCACAGTTGTGATTCAGCCTTTGCCGGTTCCAAAACCAGTGTCTGGACAATTACGGCTAGAGATGAACAAGGATTGGCTGACATCGGTTTAGTAACATTAAGATTTCGAGGTCCAACAACAATCAATATGCCACCGGTGGCAACAGTCAATGGAGTGGCTAGAGTCTCAGTTGATATGACTACCTTGACTCCAGGAACTTACAATGTAGAAGTTCTTATCGATGATATTCACAATCCTCCAGGAAACCGAGGTTGGATTGATACCGGTAGAGACTTTAAAGTTTGGGATTGTCTAGTCAATATCTCTGGAACCTTTTATGATGGCAGTGAAGTCCCCATCTCTTGTAGTGCCAATTCCGGTTATACCGATCTAATTCCTTCAGGAATTAACTTTGATTTGAGATATCAAATCGGCACCAGCGCTCCCAGAATTATGACCGTCAACTCCCCTAACTTCTCTGCAGACAATAACAATCGTCTCTACTGGAACAGTCTAGTCGACTATCAACCTCAATTAGCTTACTTTCCAGGTACTGATCCAACTCAAGCCAGAATCAATGGCAATTGTTACAACACTTCAGCTCTAGATCCTAAAATTGCCGATCCTTATTCAACCAATCCTTCTTTAACAATTGAATATTCAACGGTTCTGGATCAATCAGCTTGGTATCGAGCTTCAGGTGGAGCCATTATCACCAAAGGAACACTAACTAATTATGTACCAGGAACCTGTACTGCCGCCAACTGTATGACAGTGGCAGGTAACATAATTTTGTCAGACGGCAAAGCTTCATTATCACCTTATGACAAGATCAACAGCAATATAGTTTATGACAATCAAACAGTTGATTTTAAACTTTATTCTTACGATACTCTCAAACGAAAGTATTTCTTTACCAAGGGTTATGGTACCACTGTACCAGCTTCAATAACTAATTGGACTGATGTAGAAACCAAATCAGGAGTTATCTTTGTAGAGGGTGACTTAACCATTGATACCAATATCGCCACCACTGACTTAGTGATGATTGTGGCCAAAGGTGATATTACCATCAATCCTAATGTAACCAGAGTTGACGGTATCCTTTTTGGTAAGAGTATCACTGCCAGTGGTGAATCAGCCTCTCAGCTAGTTATTAACGGCTCTATTTATGGTTTAAACAGTGTTGTTTTAAACCGAAGTCTAAACCCCAAGAAATCCAACAATACAACTCCAGCAGTTGAAGTCAGATACAATCCCTCATTAATCTTTAAATTACCTGCCAAAATGATTCAAAATATTACTAGGTGGAGATTACTTCAGTAAAAAGTTTATCAAGTTTATAAAGTTGCAAGTTAAAAGATTGGAAAACGAGTTTCAGAAACTAGATATTAAATACTAAATACCAAATACTAGATACAATTCAGAGTGTTGTTATAATGGAAATATGAAAGATCAAAAGATGAAAGTGGCTTTTTTTGGAGTTAAGAGTTGGGAGAGAGAGGTGATTGAGCGAGAAATAAATAAGTTGGATACATTTGGAGTGGGTATTTTTGAGCAAGAAGTTCAGGAGGCGATGGAGTTGGCTAAAAATTATGAGGTAATTTCTCCATTTATATATTCGAAATTTGATAAAAAGGTATTAAGTAAGTTACCAAAGTTAAAGTTGATAGCCACCAGATCGACTGGATTTGATCATATAGATGCTGAGGTTTGCAAGTCAAGAGGGATTGAAATTGTGACGGTGCCGGAATACGGTTCGGATACGGTGGCAGAATATACTTTTGGTTTGTTGTTGGCTATAGCCAAAAAAATAGTGGTAGCCAATGAATCGGTAGAGGATGGTAATTTTAGTCCAGAAGGGTTGACGGGAGTAGATTTGAAAGGGAAAACTTTGGGGGTGATTGGAGTGGGCAAGATTGGTCAAAATGTGGTCAAAATCGGGCGTGGGTTTGGGATGAAAGTATTGGGGGTGGATGCTTTTCAGGACTCAAAGATGGCAAAAAAATTGGGATTTGAATATGTAGATTTGGAAACTTGTCTAAAAAGGGCTGATTTTGTGACGTTGCATGTGCCGGCAAATCCAAAAACGTTTCATTTGATCAACAAAACCAATATTAAACTGATGAAACCGGGGAGTTATATTATCAATACCGCCAGAGGGGCGGTGGTAGAGACGGAGGCGATGGTGTGGGGGTTGAATCATGGGATTTTGGCGGGAGTGGGTTTGGATGTGACTGAGCAGGAAACAAGAGTTGATGATACTGGGGCGGTGATAGACAAAAGTTTAACCAAAGATAATTTACAGGATATTTTAAGCTTTCATTTGTTAAGAGATCGGGATGATGTGGTGTTTACACCGCACAATGCTTTTAATACCAAGGAGGCGATTGAAAGGATTGTAAAAACGACAGTGGAGAATATAAAGAAGTTCATTAAGTAGAAAGTTTGTCAAGTTCGTCAAGTTCATCAAGTTGTAAGTTTATAAAGTTTGTAAAGATTTTAGTTTATCAGATCTCAGATGTCAGATCGGTTGGTGGCGGATGGGTAAAATATTACTAAATACCAAATACTAAATACTAAATACTGGGTATCAGGCTAAGGTATAATAGAGTCAGTTAGTAGTTAAATTTAATATGAAAGCAGTCATTATTTGTGGGGGAGTTGGGAGCAAGATGTGGCCGATGAGTCGGAGTGAAAGTCCAAAACATTTTTTACCATTGTTGGGGGGAAAGTCATTGTTTCAGTTAAATTGGGAAGCATTGAGATTGAAGTTTAGTCCAGAGGAGATATTTTTGCAGACAAACGAGGCACAGGCTAAAATCGCCAAATCGCAGGTGGCGGAAATTGTAGAAGATAACATTTTTGCAGAACCGGAGATGAGGAATCAGGGGCCGGCAACGGGGTTTGCGGCGGCGCAATTGATTAAACGGGGGTTTGGTGAGGAAATGTTTATTTTGGTGCAAGCGGATGTACTCAGAGAACCGGCGGAAAAATTTATAGAGATGATTGAGGAGATGGAAAAACACGCTGGTGAAGGTAAATATATGACCGGCGGACTGACACCGAAATCAATTGTTCAAGGAGTGGATTATTTGGTCAAAGGGGACTTAGTCGGCGACAATAACGGAGTTAAAATTTTTGAAGTGGTTGATTATATTGATCGAACGGAGGAAGAGAAAATCAAACAGTATTTGGGGACAGATAAGTTGGTGCTACACGCCAATCATACGGCAATGACACCAAACGGATTGTTAAAAATGTATCAAAATTACAAACCGGAGTGGTATGAACCGTTGGTGGCGATTTCTAAGGGTGGCGATGCGGTGACAGAATATGCCAAAATGCCAAAAGGAGCTATTGAAGAGGTAACTAAACTGGTTTATCAAAAAAATGAAGCCTTGGTAGTGGAGTTGCCGTTTGATTGGGTGGATTTTGGGACTTGGGAGTCGGTGGCAAATTATATGAAAGACAAGGGGATTTATAATCAGGAAGATTTGTTTGAATTGGAAGCGGGCAATAACTTTGTTTATCGGGGAGGTGAAAAATATGTGGCGTTGATTGGAGTGGAGGATTTAGTGGTGATTGATACTTCTGATGGGTTGTTGATTACTAAAAAAGATCAGACTGGCAAGGTGGGACAGGTGGTGGATAAGCTGAAAGAAGAAAATCGAAGGGAATTGTTGTAAAAGTTTGGGAAACTAAAACCCCGCAGTTGCGGGGTTTTTGGTGTTCATTCGTCAAGGGCGGATTTTATTGAAATAATTTTTATTTCAACTCGACTTGGGCGCCGGCGGCTTCCAATTTGGTTTTGGCGTCGTTGGCAGCATCCTTTTTCATTGAGCCGAGGGAAGCGGGGGCGGCATCGACCATGTCTTTAGCTTCTTTGAGGCCAAGTTCAGGTTTGAATTCACGGACGACCTTGATGACGGCGATTTTGTTGGCGCCACCAGAGGTGATGACAACTTCAAATTCGCTTTTTTCTTCAGCAGCGGCGGGAGCGGCGGCACCAGTGGCAGCCGGAGCACCGGCAGCGGCAACAGGAGCAGCAGCCACAGCTTTGACATCGAATTTTTCTTCGATGGCTTTGACAAGATCGGATAATTCTACGACTGAGAGCTCAGAAATAGAATCGAGGATTTTTTGCAATTTTTCTGAAAGTTCCATAAATTTATTTAAATTAATAATTTATAATTAGTTTTTTTGATCAGCGACAGCTTTGAGAGCCAGAGCCAATTTGGTTTGGTTGTAACGCAGACTGTAAGATAATCTTTGAAGTGGATCGATAAGATTGCCGACCAATTGAGTCAGAAGAGTCGATTTGGAAGGCAAGGAAATAAATTTTTTGAGTTCATCGGCACCGAGAAGTTGTTGTTGGTAAAAACCGTATTTAAAGGTAATGAAATCGTGGTCTTTGTTGACTTGATCAATCTCTTTGAGAGGAGCGACTTCATCATCGTTGCAATAAGCAATACCAGTGGGGCCGGTGAGTGGTTGGGGTAAAGATAAATTTAGTTTAGCCAAAGCTCGGGTAATGAGAGTGTTTTTGACGACTTCCAATTTGCCGCCGGCAGATTTGATTTTGGAACGAAGATCGGTAATATCAGCGGCATTGAGACCCTGATATTGAATGAGGGCGGCTGATTTGGCGGCGGTTAGTTTTTGAGCCACCTGATCGACTTGTTCGATTTTTTTGATGTTTGGCATTTTGATAATTAATAAATTATTAAATGATTTATCCCGATTCGACTGGTGTCTTTCGGGATGGTGTAAATAGGCAAAATTTGTCGCCTTTGTTTCAAATTTAGACCTATTTAAACACAAAAATACCTCGACTAAGCGAGGCGTGGTGAAAAACAATCAAATTGTTTGGCCTCGGCGGGACTTATGGTTGCCTGCTGTCTTAGGTGATGGAGTGATTATAACATATAAGTTTGTAAAGTGGAAAGTTCATCAAGTTCATCAAGTTCATAAAGTTTATAAAGTTCATAAAGTTGCAAGTTCATCAAGTTTGTAAAGTAGAAGGAATATTTAGATTCAATCCTTATCATCAATCTCATTCCGATATCGACTGGCGTCAATCGGGATTGGATATGAGTTGTCATCTCATCCCGATTTCACTTCGTTTATCGGGATTGGATTTTAAGATAAAATTTCAAAAAAAGCCCGGGGAAAACAAAATCTTTGCAGATGATGTTTGCCTCCGGGCAAAACGGTGGTTAATTTCTTGGTTTAGATGGTTTGCCCTTGTCACCGCGTCTGGGACCTTTGCGGGTTTTTTTGGCGGCGCGGGCGGCGCGTCTCTTTTCTCGGGTACGAGAATTGGCAGTGCCGATTTTTTTAGATTGAATGTCGTTCTCCATGGTTATTTCCTTTCCTCTTTTGTTTATTTTTGAACGAGACCTCAGTTGGCGAGATACTCGATCAGTTTGAATTGAAAATTAGAGCTTTGTTGGAGACAGAAGTCGGCAAAAGTGAAGTTTCCTTTGAGAACCTGTTTAAAACCTTCACAAGTGTCGATATCACAAAAATCGGGATCGATTTGGGAGATAAGTTGCCAGAGACGATCAATGTCTTTTTTGGTAGGCTCAACGATAAGTTTTAACTGTTGGAAAACTTTTTCGCAACGATATAATTTGTCAAACGAGACAAACATTTTTTCCAGAAAGTTTTTGGGAAACCTTTCAACAAGGGCTTCTGGTTCGAGCGTGCCTTTGAAAACCGTAACCGTTCTTTTTTTTTCTTAGTTTTTAAAGTGCCAATACTTTAACTAAGGCTGGTATTATACCATTTTTGGGTATAAAAGTCAAGATTATAGGATAATATGAGTTTATCAAGTTCATCAAGTTTGTCAAGTTTGTCAAGTTCATAAAGTAAGGATATTTATGATTCAAAAATAAAACATTTAAAGAGGATTTAGGATTTGGGTGAGGGATATAGTAAAATAGGTTTGTGCAGGTATACTTTATTGCTTCATCAAGATTGGTAGCTAAAAACAAACAGATTTATGAACGGATGTATCGGACAATCGGGGCGGAGCATAAAATGGTTAGCAACAAGGTGTGGCAGTGGATCAAAAAAGGGGTGGCAGATTTGAGTGAGGCCACAATTGAAACAAAGAAAGATAATTATCAAAAAACAATTAAGGCGATTAATAAGTCGGATATAGTGGTGATGGAGATTTCGGGACATAGTATGTCGATGGGTTATATTTTAAGCCAAGCGTTGGAGCAGAATAAACCGGTGGTGGTGTTGTACAAAAAAGGAATGGAGCCGATATTTGTGAGAGGAATTGTTAATTCAAAATTGATATTGGCTGAATATGATCAACAAAATTTGGAAAAGGTGATCAGAGAGGCGATTGATCGAGTCAAGGGATTGGTGGATGTGAGGTTTAATTTTTTTGTCAGTCCGAGAATATTAAATTATTTGACTTGGGTGTCAGAGAAAAGGCGAATTCCTAAGGCGGTTTTTTTGAGACATTTGATTGAACGAGAGATGAAGAAGGAACGGGAATTTAAGGGGTAGAGAATGTGGTACTATAGGAGTATATGAGTGAGAATATAGGGCCAACAATTGATGATATAGATTTTTCACGAAAGAGCGATCAGGAAAAGGAATTGAGGGATGATTCCAGAAAACAGTTGGGTTCAATTTTGAATAAGCCGGTGACGATGGATGGAATTGATACTTATGCCGAGGAGGCTTTAGATAAACTGGTGGGGTTGGTGTCGGAAAAGACAGAGAGGTATAAAGAAACTCATTTGACAACAAATTGGGATGATCAGACAATTGAAGATGCGGCGATGAAATGGTGTGGTTTGGAGGAGGTGAATTTTTATTTGGATTTTATTGATAAAAAAAATGATGAGTTGAAAGGTTTGGATAAGGTGATTGGAAAAGCGGATCGAGTGAATGAGGTGATTGTCAATCCGGATAGAAAAAAGATTAGGTTTGAAGGTAGTGGAGCTGGGTTAACAGAAAAAAAGATGGTTAATCGATTAAAGACAATTTTGTTTATTTTAAAGGAAGATTTTGAAGTAGATGTGGATAATCCAGACCATTTGACCTTGACTAAAGGAATGGTGGATAACAAGATGATGCGAAAAACAAGTTACTTTTTAGTATCGGCGCTAAAGATTGACAGGAAAATGTTGGTGTGTGATGAAGGAGGAAATGCCAGTTACGTGTTTGATGCTAAGGTTTTGAAGAGTAAAGGAATAGATGATAAAAAATTAATTGGGGCCACTAAAGAGGAATTGAATCAATGGATAGCTGAGGTGCCTGAAATGGGGAAACGGGTGTTTTACTCTAAGGATGGGTTTGTACCAAGAATTATCGAGGCAATAAATCAGCCAATATGGACTAAACCTGATAAAGTGACTAAAAGTATGGAGAATACAGGTAATTATTTATTACCTAAGGCACCGGAAGGATATTTATCATTAAATGGTATACGTAGAAAGTATGGAATGGCCAGTGAAACTGTTAAGCGAATAATTAAAAAATATTCGGATGAAATTGGTCTGGTGGAGACGTATAGGTTTGGCACTAAATGTGCCAAAGGTTATTCCCCAAAACAGGAAGAGGTAATAATAGAAAAAGTGGAATTAGAAGGTTTGTTGTGTCCGTTAGCACCAGAAGGATATCTGTCATTAAATGGTATAGCTAGAAAGTATGAAATGGCCAGTGAAACTGTTAAGCAAATAATTGAAAAGTATCCGGATGAAATTGGTCAGACGAAGATATTAAGGTTTAGAAATGTCATTACCGAAGGTTATTCTCCAAAACAGGAAAGGACAATAATAGAAAAACTGGAATTAGAGGGTTATTTAAGTCCGCCAGCTCCAGAGGGATATTTGTCATTAACTAGTATAGCTAAAGAGTTTGGAATATTCCCAACAACCATTAAATCAGTGATCGATAAATATTCGGATGAAATTGGTCTGGTGGAGACGTATAGGTTTGGCACTAAATGTGCCAAAGGTTATTCCCCAAAACAGGAAGAGGTAATAATAGAAAAAGTGGAATTAGAAGGTTTGTTGCGTCCGTTAGCACCAGAAGGATATCTGTCATTAAATGGTATAGCTAGAAAGTATGAAATGGCCAGTGAAACTGTTAAGCAAATAATTGAAAAGTATCCGGATGAAATTGGTCAGACGAAGATATTAAGGTTTAGAAATGGTGTCATTACCGAAGGTTATTCTCCAAAACAGGAAAGGACAATAATAGAAAAACTGGAATTAGAGGGTTATTTAAGTCCGCCAGCTCCAGAGGGATATTTGTCATTAAGTGTTATAGCTAGAAAGTATGGAGTGGCTAATAGAACTGTTAAGCAAATAATTGAAAAGTATCCGGATGAAATTGGTTTGGTAGAAACGTATAGGTTTGGCACTAAATTTACCAAAGGTTATTCTCCAGAGCAGATTGAAAAAATAGGACAGCTTTTAGAAGCTGAAAGGGCAGCTAAGGCTAGGGCAGTTTAAGGATGGAATGAATTTGATTGTTTGAATTTCTGTTTGGTGTTGAGCCACCATCGGGATTGGCGGCAAACAAGGGCGATGTCGGCAGGATTGGTTAAAATGGATTTGACCAATTCTTCAAGATAAATGGTGTTTTGGGAGCCTTTGACTAAAATGATGTCGCGGGGTTTAAGGTTTTTTTTGAGAAAATCGGTGGCTTGCCACCAGTAGGTGAATTTGTGAGCTTTGGAGCCAAAATATTTGGTAGTTTTGGGGCCGACGCTGATAATAAGATCGGCGGATTTGAGGGCTAATTGATAGATTTGGCGATGTTCTTGGGGTGAGGAGGAGCCAAGTTCGCGCATATCGCCGAGGACGGCAATTTTGCGACCGGGAAAGCCAGCAAGAAAGTTTAATAATTTGGTGGCGGCAATTGGAGAGGAATTGTAGGAACTATCGATGATGGTGGTTTGACGGATACCTTTTAGAATGGAAGATCGGGAAGGAGGCAGGGAAAAATTTTGTTGGAGATTTTTGATGGCTTGAGAACGGGGAATATGAAAAAGTTGAGCCAAACTGAGAGCGGCGCCAAAACCGATTTGGTAAACAGAGGGGAGGTGGTAGTGGGGAAAGTCGATGTTGGCAGGGGTAAGTTTGATAAGATTTTGGTTTTTGGTGAATTTAAGAACTAATTTGTCGGTGGGGTTGACAATGGCGACTTTGGCTTGGTTGACGAGTTTGGCTTTTTCTTGGGCAATGTCTTCGAGAGAATTAAAGTTAAAGAGATGAACCGGAGAGACGTTAAGAAAAATGCCGATATTGGGTTGGACTACGGACAAAAGATAGTCCATATTTTTGGGCCAATGGGGGGAATCAATACCCATTTCTAGGATAAGAATGTCGTAGGTTGACCAGTTGAAAATAAATTTGAAGGGAGTGAGAAGTAAAATTTTGAACCAAGAAAAATAAGTATAATTGTTGATTTTGAGGCCAATAATGCTTAACGGCAGGCCGGATTCGGAATTGTAACCATGATTGGTTTTGACTCGAAAATTTTTGGGAAAAACTGATTGGCAAGCGGTGAGGGTGGAACTTTTGCCGGCAGAGCCGGTGATACCGACAACATCAAGATTTTTGCCTTTGAGTTTTTGGAGCCAGTGGATTTTTTTAAGTTGGAGGCGGGCAAAAAAGCGGAGGTAGATAAGAACCATAAGAGAAAGCGATAGTTTCATGGCTATATTTTATCAGGTATAATGAAGCTTATGAGAAAAACAAGAGTGTTGGTGTTGATGGGTGGGGGTGGCAGTGAACATAAAGTATCGTTGTCATCGGGAAAAGAGGTAGTCAAAAATTTTGACAAAAATAAATATGAAGTGGTGGAGATGGTGGTGGAAAATAAAAAAGTTGATATAGAAGGTATTAAAAAGGTTGAACCTGATGTAGTCTTTATTGCTATTCATGGAGGAGTCGGCGAAGATGGGACGATTCAGAGGATATTGGAAAATGAGGGGATAAAATTTGTAGGTTGTGGCAGTCGGGCATCGGAGTTGGGGATTGATAAAATTAAGTTTAAAAAATTGATGAGAGAAAATAATTTACCAGTACCTAATGGGTTAGAGGTGGCTAAGGACGAAATGGTGGATTTGGATGAGGTTAGAAATTTAAGGAACAAATGGGTGGTTAAGCCGGCAACTCAAGGATCAAGTGTGGGAGTAACGATAGTGACTGATTTGGATAAACTTGATAGGGCATTGGAAAAGGCATTTGAATACGATGATTGGGCATTGATAGAAGAATTTATTGAAGGGATGGAAGTGTCGTGCGGGGTGTTGGGAAATGAGAAGCCGATGGTTTTGCCAGTGATTGAAATTCGACCTAAAAATGAGTTTTTTGATTATGAGGCGAAATATATTCAAGGAAAGTGTGATGAGATAGTGCCGGCAAGATTGACGGAGGTGGTGACCAAAAAAGTTCAAGAATATACTTTAAAAGTGTTTGAAGTGATTGGGGGGAGGGGATTTGCTAGGGTTGATTTTGTAATTAAGGATAATTTGGAACCAAAAATTTTGGAAATCAATACGATTCCAGGGTTGACGCCGACGTCGTTGTTGCCAAAGGAAGCAGCGGCGGTAGGGATAAGTTATACGGAGTTGTTGGATAGAATGGTGGAATTGGCGATTGTAAGTTTATAAAGTTTATAAAGTTCATCAAGTTTATAAAGTTCATAAAGTAGAAGGAAAATTTAGATTCAACCTTCATCATCAATCTCAATCAATCTCATTCCGATTTCAATTCGTTTATTGGGATTGGATTTTAATGGAAATTATTTATTTATTAATCTCGATTTTGACACAAGGGCCCATGGTGGCGCAGAGAGCTAATTTTTTGATTTTGTTGGCGCCGATAACCTTGATAAGTTCGCTAATGTTGGCGACTAGTTCGTCGACCGGTTGGGAGATTTTACCGACAACCAGGTGAACTACGGGGGCTTTTTTCTCGGTTTTAATCATAAGTTTGGCGACTGAGAGACGTTTGATGGCGGCATCAGGATCATCAGTGAGGGTGCCATTTTTAGGATTGGGCATCAGTCCTTTGGGACCAAGAATTTTGGCAAAAGGAAGCAATTTGGGCATGGTGGCGGGAGTGGCAATGAGAATATCAAAATCAACTTGTCCGTCTTTGATCTGAGCCAAAATAGTGTCGTTGAGGACGACGATTTTTTTGGAGGCAGTTTCAAGATGAGGAAAAGAGATTTCGCCGACGTTGCCAATATCGGTAATGGTAATATGGGCTTCAACTTTACCATCGAATTTTGAAAGAGAAGTTTCTTGAACCAATTTGACTGCCTCTTGGAGAGGGTAGTACTTGGTGACGTCAATTTTCTTCTTGGCGGCTTGATAGCGCTTACTTCTAACTTTAGTGGATTTGGCTTTGCGAGTTTCTGCTGAAGGTGTTGGAGTGACAGTTTCAGTTTCAGTAACGGCCTTTTGTTCTTCGGCTGATTTAGAATTTTTTTCTAGATCACTTTGAACTTCCACTTTCTGTTGCTCTTTGAGAGCTTTCTTTTTGTTTTCTTGAGTGGTTTTGCTCATACTTAGTTTTTAAAACTTTTAATTTATTGGTTTTATTGAGTTAATTGGAGATTTCAACACCCATGGATTTGGCGGTGCCGATGACGGAACGTTTGGCGGCTTCCAGATCAGTAGTATTAAGATCGGGAAGTTTATTTTTGGCAATTTCTTCGACTTGAGCCATGGTTAATTTGCCGACTTTTTCGCGACCGGCGGTGCCAGTGCCTTTTTGGATACCAGCCATTTTTTTGATAGTGTCGGAGACGGGAGGTTTTTTGAGGATAAATTCAAAAGAACGATCTTCAAAGATGGTAATGATAGCGGGGATAATGGAACCGCGCATATCTTTGGTTTTTTCGTTAAATTCATTGCAGAAATCCATTATCTTGATACCGTGAGGTCCAAGAGCAGTGCCGACTGGGGGAGCGGGATTGGCTGATCCGGCCTGGATAGCGATTTTAACGATAGCTTTAATTTTTTTTGCCATAAGTTAGAGTTCTTTGGTAACTTGTAAAAAGTCGAGTTCGACAGGAGTTTCTCTTTCAAAGAAAGAAACCAAAACTTTGATTTTGCCTTTTTCTTTGTCGATACTATCAATAGTACCAATGAAGTCAGCAAAGGGGCCGTGAGTGATTTTGACAATGTCGCCGGTAGAAAAGGGAGTTTCGTATTTAGGTTTGTCTTCTTTGGTTTGGTTGATGATTTTGTCGACTTCGGCTTGGGAAATAGCTTGAGGTTTATTATCAACGCCGATGAAACCGGTGACTCCCTGGGTGGTGCGGACAGTGATCCAAGAGTCGTCGGTAAGTGACATTTGAATCAGGACATAGCCGGGAAAGGTTTTTTCTTGAGATTTAACTTTTTGACCGCGACGAATAACCATTTTGCTTTGAAGGGGGACAATAGCTTGAAAGATCTGATTTTCTAGACCCATGGTTTTGATTCTAGTTTTAAGGGCTTCGATAACCTTGTATTCGTGGCCGGAATAGGTGTTGATGACATACCAAGCGGCGTCGAAGGAGGGTTCGTTTGAGGAGAGTTTAAAAAGAAACTCTTTTGGTTTGGTTTTAGTAGTTTTTTTGGGCATAAATTAGGGTTTAATTTGACCGGCAGCAGAAGCATCTGTCGGCAAAGGAATAACTTCCTGAGGCTGGTCAACCGGGGCTGGTTGGTTCAGACTTGGAGAGTTAAGATGGCCAAGTAGGCCAAAAGAACGAGTAAACAGATAATCAAAACCACCTAAAATAAGGGAAATGACAATCGAGATAGATATTACCACAACCGTCAGCTGAATTAAAGTGTCTTTTTTGGGCCAACTGATGTTGCGAAATTCGACAGCGACTTCCTTTAAAAATTTAATGATTTTTTGCATAGAGGTATTATAGCAAGAAAGACGGCGAAAGTTGAAAGTTTGTCAAGTTCATCAAGTTGTAAGCTATTTTAGCTTGACAACATTTTTGTCGTCCTTCAACCTTCGTAAAATCCACTCAGCGGCTTGCGGGCGAAAAAATATTGTCGGCGCAAATTAGATGTCAGTTTTTCAGATCTCAGATCTCAGTTTGTCAAGTTTATAAAGTGGAAAGTTCATTAAGTTTATCAAGTTGTAAATTTACAGAATAGAAAGATTTAAGATATAAGATTCAAGATTCATGAATAAAATATTAAAAAAAGTAAGATGTTAGATTTAGAATTTGAGATTTGAGGATGAAATAGTGGAATTTTGGGGTGAAATATGGTATAATTTAGTGTTGTCTAAATAAAATCTAGAAGTTGATTTTATTTGGTTTTAAGATGAGGAAGTTAGATTGAGGAAGCTTTGAACAACCTTTTCGGTTTGTAAGTGGTGTTGCTTTAGAAAAAGTTTGATAATGGTTTGTTTTTCCCAATCAGAAAGGTAATTTTGATGATTTTTGGCTTTTTCAACAAATTCAACAAGACTGTCTTGGGGATGTCTGAGAATAAAGGCAATTAAAATTGATGATGGATTGAGAGAAGATAAAGCTTCTACTGCTTGAGGGAAATATTTATGGTCAGTTTTGGAGTAAGAATCGAGAATATGGTTGATAAATGTTAGTTTGAGAGAATTAGGGGTGGTTTCAGACAATTTGATTTTTTGTGGTTTAGTTTCGGTTTTTTGAGTTGATGAGTGTCTTGAGTTTATTAATCTTTTTATTATTTTAGTTTGTTCCGGAGAAAAACCTTCAGTATAGTTTGACCCAAATCCATATATCCTTGTTGGACCGATTTCATCTTTGTTCTCATTAATTATTCGATTAAGAACTTCTCGATTTACTCTACATTCTATAATCAAACCCCTTCTTGATAAATATCCTTTTGGAGCTCGTGGATGTAGTAAACCTTCTAATTTTGCTAGTTTTTTTTATTATTTTAATTTGTTTTGGGGAATAACCTTCGACATAACTTTTCCCAAATTTGTATATTCTTGTCAGACCGATTTCATTCGGATATTCATTGATCACTGGTTTGAGGGTTGTTGGGGATATTCTAAACTTTTTAGCTATGCCAGTTAATGACAAATACCCTTTTGGAGCTTTAGTTAATAAACAATTATTTGTATTTTCTATGTTAGTTGGCTTATCGGGAGGATGAGTTTTATTTTTGTGAGGTAATAGTGAGCGTCCTGATTTTATTTTTTGATAAAGAGTTTGCAGGTGGGCATAATCATCGGGGTGTTGGTTGAAAAAATCGGTAATGAGTTGATATTTATCTGATTTTGAAAGAGAGCTGTTTTTGAAGGTTTTAATTTCGTTATAGAGATCATTGATGGTATGATGAGGTTTTTTGTTGATAAAGGCAATTAGAAGATCTTCGATGGTAGTGTAGGCAAAAAAATTAGTTTTTTTATAGCAAATAATTGGGTCGATTGGTTGATAAAAATGGAGAACTTGAGCAATAAGAGATATTTTTTCCACTCGGCTGTTAATAAGTTGAGTAGCAGGGGCTAGGTTGAGAGAATATTGTTGATTGAGTTCTCGGATAAAAGAAGTTTTTTCGACAGTAGAAAGTTGTTTAACAGTTTCTATTTTGGGTGGAGATTCGATTGGGCGGGCTTGGGAAGTTTCTGGAATAGTTGAGGCAGGCACAACAGAAGTTGGTTTGTCAGCGGTACTTGTTTTGGGTAAAAGAGGTTTATCTTGGCGGGTCTGAGGGAGTTCTGGAGTAGTGGGGGAGGTGATGATTGGTTTATTAGGGAGATTAGGTTTGTTGGTTAGTATGTTATTTATTTTTTCAATAATATCTTTAACGTTTTTGATCTGGCCAAGATTGGGGTTTTGGGAAATAATTCTAATAAGGGTTCCGGGGGGAAGATAAGAAAATTCTTTTTTGAGAGTATCGAATCTTATAACACCGTTGTCAAACCAGCCAGGAGAGGTTTGAAATAGTTTTTGGCTAAAACCTGCTTCACGAAATTTTTGGATTATTGTAATGATAAAACCTTCTGTAAGGCGACAAACTTGGGGGCACGATTCGACAATATGGTGAGGATTGGAAAATTGTTGATCTTTGAGGAAATTGATTCGTTTTCTAATATTCTCGGGGGGAACAGTAGTTAAGATAGCAGGAAGGTTATTGAGCATTTTGATCACATTAAGATTAGGATCAATATTTTTGACTTGGTTAATAAAATCTTGAATTTCTTTATTTTCGGTAATGATTAATTTAGGGTAGGAGTTGACGGCGGTTTGAGGAGACTTAAAGCCGATTTGGGATAAACGGTCAAATTTTGAATTAATTTCATCGGTTGAAAGGCCAAGAATTTCGGGAAAGACTTTGATTAAGCTTTGATGGTTGGTAATTCCAAAATTTTGGGCAAGTTCGGTTTGTCTGGCAATGATTTCATCTTCGGAAAATAAAAGGGGATACCTTTGTCGAAGGAGATCAACTCGGTCTTGAGGAATTCCAAGCTTGTCACGGATATGGGCAGCGCGAGAGTTAATATCAAGTTGGGTAAGGGGTGTGGTTGGGTTTACTTCTTTGTTTGTGGTGATATTAAATTCGTTGTAGGGGTTGGTGGTGGGAGGGTTAGTATCAAGTTGGGTAAAGGGTGTGGTCAAAACTGCTTCTTTTGACATGACGGCCTATTTTAGCATGAATTGAGATGATTGTAGTTTTGGATTTTTTGTAAAATCAATTTGATGATAATTGTATAAGTTTGGATATTATGGTTTATAATTTTGGTTATGGGAGAGTTTGGTAAAAATAATGAGTTGTTTTTGAGACAGGAAACAACCATAGCTCAAATCAAAAGCGAAAAAGAAAAGATTGATTTAAATGCCAGAATTGAGGGTTTAAAGAGTGTAATCAGAAGTGATACTACGGTTTTTTATGAGGGGTGTTTGCTTGAAAAGCGATATGGACGCGAAGATCAAATAGACTTAGGTGATTATGGAAGTACTAGTAATTACGTTAATAATTATTTTTTGAATTTATTTTTTGAATGTGGTGGTTACAAAAGTGAGGAAGGGGAACCATTGACGGTGGATAGTTTGATAAGGGACGTTAAGAGGAGTGGTGATTTAAGACCAATTTTAGTTTATGAAGGTAAAGATAATTCTTCGGCCGAATTTTATTCTTTTGCAGGAAAAAATAATGATGCTTTTCATAGTCTATTGGTTAATGTCAGTGATAATTTAAGAGGAGAAATGATAGCTAAATTTTATGAAACGCCGGCAATTGGATGGGTAAAGACAATTAATGAGGCGATTAGTCAACAAAAGGATTTGGTGGTGATGAGTCAGGGAGTATATAAAATTGCTCCTGAAGAATTACAAGGAATAGAGGTTGGGAAAGAGTTGGAGCTTTTTGTGAAAATGTTGGGATTGGTGCCGGTGGAAAAAGAAATAAAAATTGATAGTAAAGATGAGGTAACAAATGAAAGTGGTGAAGGAAATTATATGGTGATTAAGACTAATAAAGATAAAGTTGCTTTTTTAATTGAACCTCAAGATGGAGGAATTGATGAGAAAAAAGTAAACATAAGTGTGTGCTTGGATATAGAAAAAATGAGTGGCAGGAGTGAAACCGATAGATTTGTAACTAGTAAGACAGCTGAAGAGATAATGGATTTGTTGGATAAAGCAGGGGTAAAGGTGAGTGATCAGGTATTAAATTACATATCGGAGGGGTCTTTAAATAGAGGAAAGGTTAATCCGGAATTTAGTCCTCGATACGGGAATGGTTATGCGGAGTTAACTAGATTAATAAGCTATGGTATTGGTTTGCAAGATCGGGAGGAAATAATTAATAGATTATTTAGTAAATTTGATGAATCGGGGTGGGAGAAAACTAAGACTGAAAGAGACAAATTAGGCGGTCCATCGAAGTTAGTTTTTGAGATGATAGATGATTTGATTGATCCGGAGAGAAATCAGAAGAAAAGCGATTATGATTTTTTTAAAAGTAATTTTTCGGTACGGGATGGAAGTTGTAAGGATATAGAATTTTATTATGAAATGGCTCTTGAAAGAGGGAAATTTAAAGAAGATAATGATTTTTTCTATCAAGAAACTTACGGCGCCCGTCCATCGGCGATAACCCGAAGAGAAATAATGGTTGGTGGGGTAAGATTACCGAAAGGTTTTTTGTGCAGGGTGAGTGAAGAAGGGGTGGAACCATTGAGACCGACGATGTTTTGTTTTTCAAAAGAGGAAGCGATTGATGCTTATGGAAAACAGTATTGGGATATTTATGAAAACAATTCGAAGAAATTGGGGAGGTTGATTGAAATGAGTAATCAAGGGTTGATATTTTAGTTAGTCTTTTTCCGCGTAATTGTTGCAAAAATAAATTTTGTACTAGTTTGTGTTAGTGATTGGAGGTTGATATATCTGTGGGTAGTGTGTATGATGTTTCTCAGACACTAGAGATAGTGGTTTATAAAAAATACAAATATGTTGTGTCCTTACTGTAATTTTAATGAAAGTAATGTTTTGGAAAGCCGTGAGGCTGAAGATAACAAGGCGACCAGAAGGCGACGGGAGTGTCTTAAATGCAAAAAAAGATTTACAACTTATGAAAGAGTGGAAAATATAAGTTTGAAGGTGATTAAAAAATCAGGGCGGATAGAGGATTATTCTCGGGCAAAATTGGAAAGATGTATGGAAAAGGCTTGTTGGCGAATGACTGAAGAGGAGAGAGAAAAAATAATTGATGAAATTGAAATGAAGTTACTTAATTGGCAAGAGGTGGAAATTCCCTCAAAAGAGATTGGTAAGATGATTATGGAGAAGTTAAAAAAGGTGGATCAGATGGCTTATATCCGGTTTGCGACGGTTTATTTGGATTTTAACAGTATTAATGATTTTGAAAAATTATTGGTTGATCTAAAAAATAATGGCTGAGACTGATACCAGACAAAATATTAATACACAGGAGTTAATGGAACCGCAATTGTCGGATAATGCCAAATATATTGCTGAAACCAGATATTCCCAGAAAAATGAAGAAGGTAAACCGGTAGAAAAAGTTAAGGATATTTTTTGGCGAGTGGCGATAAATGTGGCTAGAGGGGATCTTAACTTTGGCAAAACTGAAACGGAAGTGGAAAGGTTGGCTAAGGATTTTTATCAGTTAATGGCAGAACAAAAATTTTTACCAAATACGCCGTGTTTGGTAAATGCGGGCAGATCAAGACAGCAGTTGTCGGCGTGTTTTGTACTGCCAATAGAGGATTCGATGGAGTCAATTCTGGAGACAATGTCGAATATGGCCATGATTCACAAAAGCGGTGGAGGGACAGGGTTTTCTTTTTCTAGCTTAAGACCGAGCGGAGATTATATTAAATCTAGTGGGGGGACGACGGTGGGGCCGGTGAGTTTTATGCAGGCTTACAATGATGTGACGGCGCAGATAAAACAAGGTGGAGTCAGACGAGGAGCTAATATGGGGATGTTGAATGTTTATCATCCCGATGTGTTGAGGTTTGCGGTAGTAAAGTTGGATGAATGGAGTTTGACGAATTTTAATATTTCCTTGGCGGTGACCAATGAGTTTATGAAACGGGTAGATGAGGACAAGAAATTTGTGACCGATGATTCTATTCCTGAAGAAGCAGTGGAAGAAATCAGGCAGGCGGAGGCGATCAGAGGAGTGGATGATAGGTTGAGAGAGGTGGAAAAAGGGGTTAAAAAACTGTATGACTGGGCGGAAGCAAAACAGGTGGGTGAAGGTTATGAACTGATCAATCCGAGAACAAATCAGGTAACAATGAAATTGAATGCTTATAAAGTGTTTAATTTGGTGACTAGATTGGCTTGGCAGTTTGGAGATCCGGGATTGGTGTTTATTGATCGGATGAACGAACCAAGTTCGAATCCGGTGCCGGCAGTAGGTCGGATTGAAGCGACTAATCCTTGCGGGGAACAGCCATTATTGCCTTATGATGCTTGTAATTTGGGAAGTGTGAATTTGGCGAAATTAGTGATTAAAAACCCTCTGTCCTCCGTTGCTACGGAGGACATCTCCCTTGAAAAGGGCGATATCAAAACTTCTATTTCTCAGAATGGTTTTGATATTGATTGGCAGGAGTTGAGGAAAATTGTTTTTGCAGCGGTACATTTTTTAGATAATGTAGTGGAAATTAATGAATTTCCAGTAGCAAAAATCAGAGAGATGGTAAGTAAAACTAGAAGAATTGGGGTGGGAGTGATGGGTTTTGCTGATGCTTTGTTTAAATTGGGGGTGAAATATGACTCAGAAGAGGGAATTGCTTGGGCAAAAAAAATAATGAAATTTGTGACGGAGACAGCTAAAGAAGCTTCGGTAGAATTGGCAAAAACCAGGGGAGTGTTTCCGTTGTGGGATGTGAGTGTATTTGCAAATACAGATTATAAACCGAGGAATATGGCGATTACAACGATTGCACCGACGGGGACGATTTCGATGTTGGCGGATACCAGTTCGGGAATTGAACCGGTATTTTCGTTAGGATTTCAGAAAAATACAGTTGAAGGAAAAACCCTTTATAGTGTTAATCCGGTGTTGGTGGCGGAATTAAAGAATAAAGGGATTTATAGCGAAGAGTTGATGGAAAAAATTGTTAAAAATGGAGGAACTTTGAAAGGGATAGAGGAGGTACCGGAAGAAATTAAAAAAGTATTTGTGACGGCGTTGGAGATTGAGCCGGAGTGGCATATAAAAATTCAAGCGGCGTTTCAGGAATTTACTGATAATGCGGTTTCTAAAACAATTAATTTGCCGGAAACGGCAACGGTGGAGGATGTTAGACAGGCCTATCGGTTGGCTTATGCTTTGGGAACAAAAGGAATTACTATTTATCGGACAGGGTCGAGATCTTTTGAACCGTTGCAAAAAGTAAAGGAGAAAAAGGGTGAAGTTAAAGAGGAAACTGAATATAAACCAAGGAAAAAACCAACACCGATAGTGGCTCGAGGAATTAGGATTAAAAAGAAGTGTGATGTTGGCAGTATTTATTCATCGATTTTTTATGAAGAAAACGATGGGCCGGTGGAAGTGTTTGTGACTTTAGGTAAAAGTGGTGGTTATTTGGCGGCGGCGGCAGAAGTAACAGGGAGATTATCGTCGCTGGCGTTGAAGTATGGAGCGAGTTTGGATGAAATATCGGAACAATTAGTGGGAATTTCTTGTGGGCAGAAAGTAGGAATGGGTAACGGGGCGGTGTTGAGTATGTTTGATGCAGTTGGAAAAACATTATTAGAGATTTCTCGAGGTCAACAGTTGAGTATATTTGAAGAGAAAAATGTGCCGGTAGGGGTAGACGTAGTCAAAGCAGAGGATAATGATCAGACTGAAGCGGAGAGTAAATTTGGGGCTTGTCCGGATTGTGGTTCGCCGTTGAGGGCGGAGGAAGGTTGTTTTAAGTGCACTAATGTATTTTGTGGTTATTCGAAATGTAGTTAATTAAGTTTGTCAAGTTCATCAAGTTATAAAGTTTATAAAGTTACAAGTTCATCAAGTTCATAAAGTTCATCAAGTTCATCAAGTTGTAAGTTTATAAAGTGGAAAGAAGATTTAAGATTTATGAATAAAAAATTAGGAAATATAAATGAAAATAGCAAAGTTATGGTTTATAGTCGAAACATATGATAACAACAAAGGTTGGGGATAGGGGTAAAAGTTGGTGTCGAGGGAAAATAGTAAGTAAGGATGGTAAATTGTTGGAGGCGGTGGGGAGTTTGGATGAACTTCAGGCGGGGTTGATGATGGTGGGTGAAGAAAGGGTGGCGATGGATTTGAAGGAGATTATGGGAATTATTAGTAGTTCATCAAGTTTGTCAAGTTCATCAAGTTATAAAGTAAAGATAAAGGCAATGGATTTGAAAATAAAATGGTTGGAGGGGGAGATAAAAAAGATGGATAAAGGTAATTTGAAGGAATTTTTGGTGTTTAAGACCAAAAAAGCCAGAGAGTTTAATTGGGTGAGGACGGTGTGCCGACGGGCGGAAAGGAGATTGGTGGGGTGGAGTCGGACAGAAACGGTAGATAAACAAATTTTAATTTATATTAATAGACTGTCAGATTATTTGTTTTTAAAAGCAGTTTTAAATAATTAACCAAGGCAAAGCCTTGTGGGGAATCAAGTGATCTGCCGCCCGGCAGAGATTCTTGAACTGGGCCGCAACTGTGATGAGGGTAACCTCTAAGTCAGAAGACCAAAACTTTCGAGCCACTCCGAGGTATCGGGGTTAGTTTGTAACAAAACTAAAAGTAACTATGATTGAAGAAAGACGAGCCGGGTTTTCGCCGGAAAAAGAAGCTAAATTTTTAGGAAGATTGGATAGAAGTCGTCGGCGGGCAAATTTGGAACAGGAGTTAAAGACTCAGCTGGCGGAGGATTTTGGTTTGATAGAGTTTAGTTTGAAGTTTGATTTGGATGAGAGGGGGAAAATTGTGGATCGGTTGTCAGGTGAGGAAATAGTAGAATTAACGGCAAGAGGTGGAGTAGAGGAGGAAACTGAATCTGTAAAGCAAATTGAAGCCGGGTTAAAGGAATTCCCAGAGTCGATCTGGGTTCATTTTAGTCCTAAAAATGAAAAATTGGCTTATCCAAGTGACTGTGTTGATTTTTGGAGGTATGATGGTGGAGAGATAATTTGGAATCGGGTGGTGGTAAGAAATAACTTGGAAGAAATGAATCGAATCAGAAATTGGTTGATAGGAGAAAATAAAAAGATGACAGAGTGGGAGATATTGGCGGCACCGGTTAAGGTAGAGGGGTTAAATTTGGGAGAAATTTTTGACTTGTTGACGATGAGTAAGATTAGAAATGAAGTGACGAAGAATCAGATTGATAGGACGGTTGAGAGATATATTCAGGAATTTGGAAATGAATTTGGAGGAGATTTGACAGTAGATAAAGATTTAATTTTTCGATTGTATTCGATTTGTTATCGAGCATTGGCGGATGAAACCGTGGTGATAGGCAGAGGAGAGATAGAAAATTATATGTATGGAAGTTTGATGGGAGTAAAAACAGAAATGAGTTTTGGTTGTGGGGCAACAACTGTGGTGGGTTCGTTTGGGGAAAAGATAGGTTATTATGTGTTGGCTAGTGGGGAAGTTAAAAAAGGAGTAATTCCGGAGGGATTTAAAGAATGTAAAAAGTGTGGCTGTTGGTATGAGGGCGACAAGTGCCCTTTTTGTTGTTAATGATATGGTTTGATGTATTATTTGAGTTTGTTTGATATATTTATTTAAATTTAAAATAGGTCATAATAGAATTATGAAAGAGAATAATAAGTTGATGTTGATAATGGTAGTACTAGTGTTAATTTTTTTACTTCCTTGGGGAAGGATAAATTGGGGTAAGGTGAGATGGATGCAGTCGGAAACAGTGACAGTGATTGGCGAGGCGAAATCGGTTCAAAAAAATCAAATAGCTACTTTTAATGCTGGGGTGGACGCGATTAATTCGGATAAAGATAAAGCGGTTGATGAGGTTAATAATAAAATGGAAGCAATTATCAAAGCGATTAAAGATTTTGGGATAGCGGAGACTGATATAAAGACGCAGAATTTGAACATTTTTCAACAAGAAGAAACTTATTATGAAGGTGGAGTTCAGAAAAATCGTAAAGGTCAGTGGCGGGTTAGTAATAGTATAGAAATTGTATTGAGAGAAGTGGACAAGGCTTCAAAATTGACTTCACTATTAACTTCAAGTGGGGCGAATAATGTTTATGGACCAAACTTTTCGTTTGATGATGTCAGTGAAGCGCAGAAAGGATTGTATGAAGCGGCGATGAAAGATGCCCGAGAAAAAGCAGAAATGTTGGTTAAGGTATCGGGGCGGAAATTGGGAAAAGTGGTAAATGTGTCTGAGAGTGGTAGCAATGGGATTTACCCAAAATATCAGGTGATGATGGAGAGTTTAGGAGGTGGGGGAGCGTTGGTGGAGCCAGGGTCAGGGACGGTTAGACAGTCGTTGGTGGTAGTGTTTGAATTAGAGTAAATTAAAATAATGTAGTCAAAAAATCCTGCCATTTTTTTTGACCTAGTTTTAGTCGATTGATTTTGAAGTGATAAGAGGCTAAATTGGGTCAGGGTTTAAAAAATTAGTGTTTTTTAGATGGCAAGAGAAACAAAATTAAAAGTAACTTTGTTAAGTTTCACTCCTGATTCGGAGAAGAATGTAGTGGCGGCGATTAGACAGTGTTATAGTTCGGTGGGAGCCAAGGAAATCAAACAGAAAACGGATAAGGAAACCAGGGAAAGACTGATCAGACAGGTGATGGCATCTGGTCACACTTCGACTCTTGAACATGCCAGTTTTACTTTTTCGATTGAAGGGGTTAGTCGGGTGACTGAGATTCAGTTGATTCGACATCGAATTGGTTGTTCTTATTCGATTCAGTCGGGGAGATATGTAAAAAGAGGTCAAGCAGAATATGTGATTCCGCCAGCAATATTAAATGGTGACAAAAAGGTTTTAAAAAAAGTAAGACAACATTTTAAAAATACTCAGGAACTATACAATGAGTTGATTGATTTGGGGGTAAAGGCTGAAGACGCCAGATATTGTCAGCCGCAGTCATTAAAAACCAAAATAGTAATGACGATGAATGTAAGAGCCTTGTTGCATTTCTTCAATTTGCGTTGCTGTAAACGGGCTCAGTGGGAAATTCAGGCGTTGGCCAATAAAATGTTGGAGTTGGTCAAACAAAAAGCGCCAGTCATTTTTGAAAATGCGGGAGCGAGTTGTGTTTCGGAGGGAATTTGTTGGGAAGGGGGGATGAGTTGTGGTTTGTGGAAGACAATTCCTGGGGCAATGTTAAAAAGTCGAATAAAAAATGAAAAAGGGTAAATTTATTGTTTTTGAAGGGATTGATGGCTCGGGGAAAGGAACTCAGATGAAGATGTTGGCAAAGTATTTGAAGGATAATCGGATTGAGGCGGTGTTAACTCGGGAACATACTCGGGATTTGGCGGTGGGGAAATTAATCGAGAAAACGGTTAATAGGGAGGAGAAAATGGATCCATTGTCATTGCAATTGTGCTTTACAGCTGATAGAGTGGATCATTTTGAGAAGGTAATCAGACCGGCGTTGGATGAAGGAAAAACAGTAATTTCGGACAGGTATTACTTGTCGACGGTGGCTTATACTGATCGGGATAAAAAAGAATTGATGATGAAACTAAACGAAGCGGTGGTGCCTAAGGCAGATTTGACTTTTTTTATTGATATTTCACCGGAGGTGGCTATTGAAAGATTAACTAAAGATCGGGAGGAAAAAACTATCTTTGAAAGATATGAGAGATTGCAACAATCGAGAAAAAATTATTGGTGGGCAATGAGGCGAATGAAGGCTAAGGTGGTAGTGATAGATGGAGGTGAGACTCCAGAAATAATTCATAAGAATATATTAAAAATCTTAAAAAGGAGGAAAATTATATGAATAAGATTAAATTGATTGCGGGGACATCACATCCTGAGTTAGCTAAAAAGATTGCCAAAAATTTGAAAGTTGAATTAACGCCGGTAACGATCAAAAAGTTTGCTAATGGTGAAATTTATGCCAGAATTGAGGAAAAAGTGAGAGGGGAGGATGTGTTTGTATTGCAGACGATGGTGGAACCAGTGAATGATTTTGTTATGGAGACATTGATTTTGATAGACGCATTGAGACGATCGTCGGCCAAAAGAATTAGTTTGATTTGTCCCCAACTAGCATATTCTCGTCAAGATAGGAGAGTAAGATCTCATGAACCGATTACATCTAAATTGTTGGCTAATATATTGACAGTAGCTGGGTTGAGCAGGTTGGTAACGGTGGATTTGCACGCCGATCAAATTCAAGGGTTTTATGATATTCCAGTAGATCATTTGGTAGGATATCCGTTGTTGGCTAAAAAAATTTTGAAAGAAAAGTATAAAGATGTAGTGATTGTGTCGCCGGATATTGGGGGAGTAAAAAGGGCTAATAAATTGGCAGATTTGTTGGGGGTGACTATTGCAATTATTGATAAGGTTCGTCGGGAGCATAACAAGTGTGAAGTGGCTCATGTGGTGGGTGATGTCAAAGGAAAAACAGCAGTTTTGATTGATGATATTATCGATACTGGAGGGTCAATTTCTCAGGCGGCTAATGTGGTTAAGGAATTTGGGGCTAAGGAAGTGGTGATTTGTGCAACTCATGCTTTGCTAAGCGGTGAGGCTAAGACAGCTTTGGAAAATTGTGCGGCTTCAAAAGTTATTTTGTTGGACTCGGTGCCGATTGCAAAGGAAAAGAGAATTAAAAAAATGGAGATTGTGTCGTTGGCGCCGCTTTTGAGTCAAATTATTTATCGGGTGCACAAAGAAAAGTCTTTAGGAGAATTGTTTAGATGGGAAAAACAATCTAGATTATTGTAGTTAAAATTTAATTTAAAAAATGGATAAACAAATACAAAATTTAATTAAAAAAGAAGAGCAAAGACAGAGTAAAATGGTTCATTTGATTCCGAGTGAGAATTTTGTGTCAAAAGAAATATTGGCAGCATTGGGGAGTTGTTTGACGAATAAATATGCTGAAGGTTATCCGGGGAGGCGATATTATCAAGGTAATGATATTATAGACAAAATAGAAACTTTGGCGATTGAGAGAGGAAAGAAACTTTTGGGGACACCTCACATGAATGTTCAACCATATTCCGGCAGTCCGGCTAACAGCGCTATTCAGATGGCATTGTTGGAGAGAGGGGATAAAATTTGTGGGTTGAAATTGTCGGCAGGGGGTCATTTGACTCATGGTCATCCCAAAATTACTTTTTCGGGGAAGTTTTTTGAGAGTGTTCAATATGATGTTGAAGCTGACGGGCAAATTGATTATGACAAGTTGGAAAAATTAGTGATAAAAGAAAAACCAAAAATGATTATGGCGGGGACGACGGCCTATCCTTATATTTTGGATTTTAAAAGATTTGGTCAAATAGCTGATAAGGTTGGAGCTTGGTTGGTGGCTGATGTGTCGCATATTATTGGTTTGATTATCGGGGGAGCGCATCCTAGTCCGGTGCCATATGTGGATGTGATTATGAGTACAACGCATAAAAGTTTGCGAGGGCCAAGAGGGGCATTTGTGGCAGTAACCAAAAAAGGATTGAAAAAAGATGAGATGTTGGCAGCAAAGATTGATAAGGCAATATTTCCAGGGATGCAAGGTGGGCCGCATGAGAATCAAATTGCGGCTTTGGCGGTGGCATTTAAAGAAGCTGGTAGCGCTGGATTTAAGAAGTATGCTTTGCAAGTGGTTAAGAATGCCAAGGCATTAGCAGAGGCATTGAGGGAGAATGGAATTAAGGTGTATGGCACAGAAAATCATTTGATGGTGGTGGAGGTGGGATTTGAAAAAGGTAAGGAAGTGGCGGTGGAATTGGAAAAACAAGGGATAGTGGTTAATGCCAATACCGTGCCTCATGATGAAGCGGGGCCATTTAGACCGTCAGGAATCAGAATTGGGACGCCAGCAATGACGACTAAGGGGTGGAAAGAGAAAGAGTTTAAGAAGTTGGGAGAGAAAATGGCGAAAATAATTAAGAGTCTATAAAGTTCATCAAGTTGTAAGTTCGTCAAGTTTATCGAGTTGAAAGCTATTTTAGCTTGACAACGTTTTTGTCGTCCTCGCACCTTCGCCAGAAGGCCTCAGCGGCTTGCGGGCGAAAAAATATTGTCGGTGCTAAAATTAAGGAGATTTAGGATTTGGATTTTGATTTTTTGAAAGCGAGAAAGAGGGTGGAGAGGGTGATGATGGAGCCGAGATGTTGGAAAATTTGGGGCCAAAAGATAAAATGGACTCGGTTGATGTCGAGATTGGGGGGGAGTTGCCAGGCGTTGGCCCAGTTGTCGGCCAGAGTGTGATGGGTTAAAAATATGGGTCGGAGACCTTGAAAATAAACAGCTAGCCAGTGAGGTGAGTATGATTGGGGATAAAAAAGGTATGATTGATTGGTAAAATTAGAATTTAAGGAAACAGATTGATTAAGGAGAGAATCAAGGCTGAAAGGATATATTTTGACATAGTTGATTTGATTTTTGCTGGTAATTTCTTTGATAGGAGAGAGGTTGAGAATAATATTAATGCCGGGTTGGAAGTTATCGATTTGGTGGGCGGGGATAATAAACCAATCGGTGGTGTCGGTAATGGATTTGCTAAGTTTGGTATCAAAATATTTATGACGGGTATTTTCGGAAACAGCGGTGATTTGGACGGGGAGACCAGAAATGTGACGATGATTAACTTCGATAAGATAGTCAAGATTAAGTTGAGCTTGGGGAAAATTGTAGACTAGGAGAGATGAATTTTGGTTGGGAAGGGAAAGATTAAACTTGAGATTGGCGGCTTGATCTTTGTTGAAGGTGTAGGAGTATTGACGGGAGGTAAGGGTTATGGATTGATTGTTAGTAAGAACGGAAAAATTTTGGTGTGAAGGGAGGCGATTGGTAAAGAGATCAATAAAAGGATAATCGAAGTTGGCAGGAGAGGAGTTGAGATAGTGTTGGTGTCGATCAAAGGCAGGGTCGGAATAAGAAAAATCAAAAGGTAAGATAGAAACAGGTTTATTAACAACAAAGGGTTTGGTGGGGTAATTAGTTTGATAAACCGTAATTTGACCGAATTGGGCTACCTTTTGGAGTTGCTGATTTTGAGACATGTCAAAAAGAGTTTCTTGGGTGTTGATGGCGATTTGGTTGTAGATTTGATCATCAGGAAAATAAACATTATTGTCATAAATAACGTATTCAATGGCATATTTATTAAAAATTTGATTGAGGATGTTGGGGTCGTTTTTTTGAAGAGCGGTGGTTAATTGCCAATAATATTGTTCGTTTTTGAGATTCCAGGCGTCAAAAGCTCGATCTAAGACCGGTTGTTGGAGACCGTACCAGATGAAGCCGGAGCCGGTGATACCAAAACGGTAATTGGTCCAACCCCAAAATGAACCTTGGGGGAGATTGGCGATTCTGGCATAGGGGTTTTTATCTTTGAAAAAAGCAAACAACTGAAAATATTCTGAGGGAATATTTTTTCTGACATCGGGGGAAAAATAATGACCGGTAAAACTGGGAAAAGAAATGACAATCAAACAAACGATAGTCAGGGTGGATATGAGAGGTTTGATTTTTGAGGAAAAAGATTCAATCAAAAAGCTCAGTAAAACGGAAAAGGTAAAGACGGTGGGAGTGACAAATTTGGTAAAAGGAGAACGGAAGATTTGATCAATTAAGCTAAACTGGCGAATAAATTGGTTGAGTTGTTGAAAAACTGGGGTTTGAGAAAGGAGAGTTAGACAGCTTAGGAAAAATAAACTAAGAATAAGTTTATCAAATAATTTTTTGTGGGGTTTGAGAATAAGAATAATCAATCCGGCGATGACCAGTAAACCGAAAATAAAGGCAAGCGGGGTGACCAAGGGCAGGTCAAAATGTTGACGCCAAGGTTGCATAAAATAGGCTTCATTTTTGGGAAAATCAAAATAATAACTGCGAAGGAGGAGAAAGTCGCTGATTTTGCCTCTAGCAAAATTTCGCAAAAAAGTTTCTTCGTTGGACATAAAGTTGCCAATACCGGCGGTAGGATTATTAAGATTAGTAAAAAAGAAATAAGCTAGAGGCAGGAGCCAAAAGGAATTGACGAGGGCGATTTTGATTAAAACGGGAAAAGATTTGGGATGAAGAAGAAAAATCAATCCTAAAACCAGGCAGTAAACAATAAAAATTGTTTGGACATAAAAAGCGGGGATGGCAAACAAATTTAAGATTAGAAGTTTGTAAAGTTTTGAAGTGGTGGGGGAATTGAGGTAGTCGATGAGATTGAAAATCAGCCAGGGGAAAAAACCCCAAAAAGCAGAAAAAGTTTCTAGTGGTGCCCAAAAATTTTGGATGGAGCCAAAATTGAGGAGATAAAAAAGCGAGGCCACAAAGGCGGTGGATTTTTTGAAGGAAGCGACTTTAATAAGACCAAAATAAACACCGAAAGTACCCAAAAAAATCATGGCAAAGTGCCAAAGATAGCGAATAAGATTGATGGGGAGAATAAGGGTAAAGGGTAATAAAATCAGCTGGCGGATGAGATCGGTGGCGTGGGCCATACCGCCAACCAGACCAAGACCTTGGTAGGTTTGCCAGACTGACAAAAAAGAACGTTTGAGATTGATCCAGATATCAAGTTCGGGCATAAGATTGTCCCAACCGACTAGAAAGGTTTGAGGAGTGAAGTTGCGAAGACACAAGAGGAGTGTAGTCAAAGACAAAATTATCTCCCAGAGGTGGGTGACAAAAAAAGACTTAGGTCGCATTAAAAAATTATACTTTGAATCGGGACAATTATGTTAGTTGGTTTTGAGAGGAGGGGTAAATTTGATATTGAGATTAGTGGTAAGGTCTTCGGGAATTTGAGGAGCTAAATCCGGACTGACTCGAAAAAAGTCTAATTGATGACGGATATCAAAGTTGCCATCTCTAATTTCATTGAAAATGCGGTTGTGAAGATCTAGATTTTGAAAAGCTTCTTGGTGGGGATGCCAAATGACTAATTCGCCATTTCTCATTTTGAATTGATAATGACCGCTGGTGAGAGTCATTAAAACTCCGTGGTTATATTTTTGATCACCTTGGCGAAGGCCGTGGGCAAAAATAACTCCAGTCATATTTTCGGGAATATTAACTGACATATCGACCCAAGTAGTCTCAACTCGTTTAAGTTCGGCGGGAGTGAGGGGTTCATTCCAAGCTTTTTGAGGAACAACTAGTCGGCGGCAAGTGAAACTAGTTCTTTCACCTAGGTAGGTGTTGAGATATTCACCTTGATCAGAAAATGATTTTGATTTTATTCGAGCTTGAATATTGGCGGAAAATTGTTGAAGTTTAAGTTCGGTTTGGTGAGACGATCGGGAGAGGGGTTGTTCGGGAATAGCAGTAACAGGAGTAAGTAAAATACCACTGGCAACTGCAAAACTACTAATTCTACGAAGATTTTCTTTATTCATATTTGATTTAAATTAGTATTCTGGGCGATTTTACCAATAGATATTAAGAAAGTCAAAGTCAATTAAATTTTGGCAAGATTTTGGGTGGGAGAGGGGTTAATCTTGTTGATACCGCGGATAAGATACCAAAGGGACATAATGATTTGGTTGGGGATAACTAAAATAACTCCGATTTGAACAAGATTGATGATGATTGCCAAAAGACTGGGTTTAAAGCCGTTTTTGACAGCGTTGAAGCGGCTTTTAAGAGTAATCCAAAAGGTTTTTTTGGGGTTTTGATGAGACAAACTGGTGGAAATTTTGCGATAAAAATAAAGATTGTCGGGGAGATTGGCGAAATGACCATATTTTAACAGGTTAAAATAAAGATCAACTTCTTCGGCGGAAAATTTGGAAGGGTGGTACCAGGTGAAATTTTTGGGCAAAAGAGTGGTGTTGATCATCATATAGCCTTGTTGAATGGGGACGGCCCAAAAAATCATATTTTTAATCTGAGTATGAGTGAGGGGGAACTTTTTAAAACCGATGATACGGCTGTTTTCGTCAACAATGGCGCATTGACCACTGACAACGACGGTATCGGGATGTTGTTTGAGAAAATCAACTTGTTTTTGAAGACGGTCGAGAGTGGAAACATCATCGGAGTCCATCCGGGCGATAAATTTACCTCGAGCTTGGGAGATGGCAATATTGGAAGTCAGACTGACGCCAAGATTGATTTTGTTTCTAAAGGCAATAATTCGAGAGTCTTTTTTGGTATAGGATTTGATAATTTTCCAAGAATTGTCGGTGGAAGCGTCGTCAACGATAATAAATTCAAAATCAGTAAAAGTTTGATGGAGAATACTCTCAATAGCATCAATCAGATAACGACCGGGGTTGTAGACCGGCATAACGACAGAAACTAGTGGTTTTTTGGTTGAGAGTTTCATAATATTTTGATTTCGTCCTTTTGGACTCGTCAGATCCGACACACATCGGATGATCATGGGGCAGAAAAAAGATTTAAATTGGCGTAGGCCAAAGTAAAGAGCTTTTTCTGCCCCGGTTTGCGAGTTATTTATAGATATTGGTTAAATCAAGTTGATGTTTGATATCGAAGTTACCTTTTCTAACTTCATCTTTAATCCTTTGCCAATCATTGGCTTTGTGAACTTCCTGCCCAGGATACCAGACTACGATTTCTCCGTTTTTAATACGGAATTCATAGCGACCAGGTTGGGTAAGGTCAATAAAGGCCCCTTTGCCGAGAACAACATCTCCCTGTTGGAAATCGTGCGCGAATATGGTGGCACTCATCCCTTCGGGAAGATCGAGGATAATGTCGACCCAGGTATTTTCTACTCGTTGGAGTTCGGTGGGAGTCAATACTTCATTCCATGCCTTGTCTGGGACTAAAAGGTTTCTATTATTGTAGATAATCCTTCGTCCCAATTCGTTGTCTAGAAAGACGCCGAAGTTGGTCATCTGACCTTTATATTTGGTCCAGATGACAGGTTCCGTTGGGTAGGTGATGACAGCCGCCGGTTGCTGTTGGGCAGTCGTCGGTTGTTGTTGAACAGCAACCGTTGGGGCGGCGGTCGGAGTTGTTTCCTCCCAAGGGAATTTATACACCCTTAGGATTCCTAGCGACATATAACCAAGGAGTGTGAAAAGAAGGATAATTAGAATCCATTTCCACCAAGGGAATTTTCTTTTTTCTCCTTCTTCTTCATATTCGTCCTTAAATTGTGGGACGCAGTATGAGAATGGGATTGTCCGGGTCGGTGTCGGGGAATCGCTGTCATAGACAAATTCCGCTCGGCAATTCCGACAGAATTTTGGCATTTTACTTTGATTGGGTTCGCCACAGATCGGGCACTTGAAGTAGTATTGATTCCTAGACATTTTTGTCTCCTTTCTGGTTGGGCCTGCGCATCGGTGCTTCCCTTTAAGTAAAACTTATGGGCCTGCATGCCGGGCTTCCCTGACCAAGTCGTTTGGGTAACAGCAACATATATGTAAAATGGGTAAAACCCATGTATATGCAACTCGCAAATTGTAAAAGTTCTGTGAAACTTTATAATCAAGACGCGGTGTCTTGAGATAAATATTTTCACTTTGTTAAAGTTTGATACCTTTTGAGTATCAAGAGGATTGTAACATACAAGTGTTTAATTGTCAAGATTATAGGATATGTAATAAGTTCATCAAGTTTGTCAAGTTGAAAGTTTATAAAGTAGAAGAAAGATTTGGATTCAACTTTTATCATCAATTTTTCCACTGGAAAATGAGTTTGCGATGCAGGCTCAAATACGTTCCAAAATTATGATTTCGGGTTGAAGTAAATTAGGATTGGATATGAATTGTTATCTCATCCCGATATCGACTGATCGTCAATCGGGATTGGATTTTAAGGCAAAATTTCGGCGTTATCACTTGAAATTTAGACCTAAAAATTTCAAAAAAAAATCACCCCGAGGGATCGGGGTGATAATCTTTGTTAGGAATGATTAGTAATGACAGCCTCGAAGCTGAAGATATTCGGTAGGGTCTTGGTTTTTACTAGCTTCATCTAGGAGGAATTCGTCAAAGTCTTTAATACGGCGGGAAACGGAAACCTGACCGTTTTCATGTTTGGTTATTTCAGCCACAGGAATACAGGCTTTTTCTGTTGAAAAATCACTTGACATAAAAATATCTCCTTTTTTAATTTTTAATGGGAAATTGATGAGGTAGGCTTTTATTGTAGCATAAATAAAGGTTGGTTGTCAAGATTATGGGATATGTAATAAGTTCATCAAGTAGAAAGAAGATTTAAATTCAACCCTCATCATCAATTTTTCCACTGGAAAATGAGTCTGCGATGCAGGCTCAAATACGTTCCAAAATTATGATTTCGGGTTGAAGTAAATTAGTAAGATTGGTTTGAGATTCTTGATTTGGGATTTGGGAATAAAAATAAGTTATTAATTTTAATTGTTAAGATATAATTCTGTTATGAAAGCTGATGATTTTTTAAAAAATTACCAAAAATTACAACATGGAATTATGTTTGATGATTTGATTGATTTGGAATTTGCTACTGTTGGCTATTCAAAAATTGATAAATCACCATTTTGGAATTTTGGATTAACAAATAAAATTTTAATTCCAACTGAACTTAAAAAAGTTGAAGAGACATTGTTGAGCTTGGACCGAAAATCGACTATTTATTTTGAAAATGGTGATAGTTTAAAACCATTATCTTGGCGATTAAAAGACAATGGTTATCAATTGGAATTTGAAGATTGTTGGCAATTTTGGGATGGAAATAAAATTGATGAAACCAGGTTTGACTTAGTTAAAAAAGTTGATTCTTTAGAATTATTAAATGAGTTTTTGAATACTTTTGACGCTTGTTATCAAAAAGATGATCCGCAAAATCCTTATGGTGAATTGGGAGAGTATCTTGAGACAGCCAAAGAATTATGGCATAAACATCATCAAAGCAATCGATTGGAATATTTTATTGTTTATGATGGGGGGGGGAGAACCTTGTGCAGTAGCCACTCTGACTAATTTTGATGGTCTTGGTTATATTTCAAATGTAGGGTCGTTAAAAAAAGTCAGAGGCAAGGGGTTTGGAAAAATAGCGACACTCTATTGTGTGGCTAAGTCAATTAAGAATAATAATCAGGAACACTGTTTGGCTACTGAGGAAGGAGCGTATCCGAATGAGTTTTATAAAAGGATAGGGTTTGTTACACGATTTACTGCGTGTGGATATACGAAGAGTTGATTAGGTTAATTTTTTAATAAATTCAGTCAAACTGTCTTTTAGGTTGGGGTCGTTGAGGGCGAGGGTGATATTGGCAATAAGCCAACGAAGGGGGTCGCCGGTGGTCAACCAATCTTCGGCACCTTCAAAGGCTTGGGTGAGGACAATACCGATTTTAGCAAGTTGATTGCTGGCGTCGGAAAACCAGAGTTCACCGTCGCGGGAGAGAGATTGGTGTTCGAGCAGGTCAAAGACTTTGGGGGTGACGACAAACCGACCGCCTTGAGCAAAGGTGGAGGGAGCTTGATTGGCCGGGAGTTTTTCCAACATAGCGGAAATACGATGAGGATAGTTTGGATCATCCATATATTGAGCGGAGCCATAACGACTGATTTCTTCAGGACCAACATCTTTGACAGCGATAATTTCGTCGGGGTGGTATTGATCAAAGGTTTGGAGCATACGAGTCAAGAATTGGCCGGTTTTTGGTTCGACAGTAAGATCGTCGCCGTACATATAGACAAATGGGTTGGCGCCGATAAAATCTTTGGCGGCTAAAAGAGGGGACCCAGTGCCATAAGGAAGATTGGTAGGTTGAGGAATAAAGGTAAGTTTGGTTTGAGACCAAATGTTTTTGAGACTGTCAAGATAATCAAGTTTGTTGGTTTCGGTAAGATATTTTTCTAGTTCTGGGTCGGGAGAGAAATATTTTTCAATTGAATTTTCACCAAGACGATGAACAATAGCAATTTCAGTAATACCAGCACCAATAGCTTCTTCAATCAGATATTGAATATTAGGTTTGGAGATAAGAGGAACAAGTTCTTTGGGATAAGCTTTAACTACGGGCAGAAAACGAGTGCCGCGACCAGCAGCGGCAATAACGGCTTTAGTGACGGTTTGAGAAGAAGATTTATGATTCAAAAATAAATAGAGATTAGGTTAATTTTTTAATAGATTCGATTAAGCCGTCTTTTAGATGGGGATCGTTGAGGGCGAGGGTGATATTGGCAATAAGCCAACGAAGGGGGTCGCCGGTGGTCAACCAATCTTCGGAACCTTCAAAGGCTTGGGTAAGGACGACATCATTTTTGGCAAGATAATTTTGAGCGTCGGCCAACCAAAGTTCGTTGCCTTGGCCGGTGGGTTGGTTTTCTAAGACGGAGATAATTTTGTTGTTGAGAACAAATCGACCCCCTTGAGCAAAAGTAGAGGGAGCTTGGTCAGCCGGGAGTTTTTCTAACATAGCGGAAATACGATGAGGATAGTTTGGATCATCCATATATTGAGCGGAGCCATAACGGCTGATTTCTTCGGAGCCGACATCTTTGACGGCGATAACTGAAGCCGGGGAATATTGATCAAAAGTAGCCATCATTTTGGATAAAAATTGACCGGGAGTGGGTTCAACGGTAAGATCGTCGCCAAACATATAGACAAAATTATCAGTGCCGATAAAGTTTTTGGCGGCCAAAATCGGAGAGCCGTTGCCATAAGGAAGATTGATAGGTTGAGGAATAAAGGTAAGTTTGGCTTGAGACCAAATGTTTTTGAGACTGTCAAGATAATCAAGTTTGTTGGTTTCGGTAAGATATTTTTCTAATTCAGGGTCGGGAGAGAAATATTTTTCAATTGAATTTTCACCAAGACGATGAACAATAGCAATTTCAGTAATACCAGCACCAATAGCTTCTTCAATCAGATATTGAATATTAGGTTTGGAGATAAGAGGAACAAGTTCTTTGGGATAAGCTTTAACTACGGGCAGAAAACGAGTGCCGCGACCAGCAGCGGCAATAACGGCTTTAGTGATAGTCATAGTAAGTTATGGTAGCACATAAATGTAGTGGAAGTTAATTGATTTAATTTTAGGTTGTGATTTAATTAATTATGGAAAATGAACTAAATTTAACTAAACAAGGTTTTATTTCTAAATCAAATAGTAATAAGGTTGTTTTGATTCTTTTGGTTTTAATTTTGTGTTTGAGTGTGACGATACTATATCGGTTAACGAGAACAACTTCGACAATTTCGGTGACAGGTAGGGCTGAGATTACAGCCAAACCTGATAGAGTTAGTTTTATAGTTACCAGAGTAAATACTGGCGTTGATGCTTCACAGGCGATTGATGATGGAGTGGCAGGAATAAATAAATTGATTACTTTGGTGAGGGAGATGGGAGGGAGTGATGTGGAGATTAAAAAGACGTTTAATCAGGTTACGCCAGGAACTAACGGTTATACGGTAGCAAATGCTTTTAGTGTTAAAACAAAAAGAGTTAATGAGGTTGATTACTTGATAAAAAAGTTATACATGGGAGGAGCAAGTACTGTTTCTAATGTTAGTTTTGAGTCTAGTGACATTGCGGGGGTGGAACAAAGGTTGAGAGATGATGTCTATAAAGATGCTTTGGAAAAGGCTAAACGAATTGCTAGGTCTGCAGGTAAACGGTTGGGTGGGGTAGTGGCAATTACTGATGATGCTGGTGATAATTCCAGTACGGTAAGCACTTCGATGGTTGAAAATTTAATTAGTGTATCAAAAAGTATCACAGTAGTTTATAAAATTTGGTAATTGTTGAGAATGATAATTAACCGGAAAGAGCAAGGGTTGGTTAACTTAACGGTGTTGGTGGGAATGTTGATAATAGCAGTGTCTTTGCCGGTAGCTACGAAACTGGTTCAACGGAATCAGGAAAATAGGAGTAGGGCGGCGGTGGTTAATCAAGCAATGTTGATTGATGGTGAAACTGGAGGTACATCTGTAAAATCGATTCCGGTTAAGTCAATATGTACTGCTAAGGAATATAAATGTGGTAATTCGGTTTTAAATCAATGTAATGATTCGGGTACTGGTTGGAAATTTATAATGAATTGTGAATTAGGGTGTAACTCTACAGGTAAGGGATGTCTTGGTTGTAGGTCTACCGATCCATCAACTTGTACACCTGATGGAAAGTTAAAAAAATGTTTTAAGGGAAATTGGTCTACTTCTGATTGTCCATCTGGTGAGATTTGTAAAAATGGAGAGTGTGTAAAAGAAGTAATAACATCAACAACAACATCATCATCATCATCGGCATCAGTCTCCATTTGTTCTGATACTAATTGTGGTAATTGTGGCACAATTTCTGATTGTAATGCCAAAGCTGGTTGCAGATGGGATTACAGTGGAAATTACTGTATTAAAAAGACGATATCAGCAGTACCATCTCCAACTTGTTCTGCTTCTAACTGTGGTAATTGTAATCAAGCTCAATGTAGCCAACAAGTTGGTTGTAGATGGGCTGGTGGTGCTTGTATACCACAGGTAGCAACACCTGCATCTAGCTTAGTTAATGGTGAATGTGACACTTCAGCTGTTAACAGGTGTAAGGAAGGGACTTTTCAGGATACACCTGATACTACTTATGAATATCGATGGAAATGTTTAGGTAGAAATGGTGGGACGACGGCTACTTGTTTCAAAGCCAAACCAACCTCAATTCCATCTAAGTCATTATGTATTCCTCAAGGAGGCAGGTGTGTTTCAGGAGGTTCGGTATGTTCATATGAACGTAAAGGGACTGTAATTCCTAACACTGATTGTTCTGGTTTAACTCCAGTTTGTTGTAAGATGACAATTGAAACTGATTGTAAAAATACCAATGACGGTTATGATGTTGGTTTTGCTGATGATAGGATGTGTAAACCTTCAGAGTATTGTAATGCTTCCTACAAATGTGTTTCTAAAAAAGATGATGGAAATAGTTGTCTTGATAATCGTGAGTGTAAGAGTAATAAGTGTGTTAATAAAGTTTGTCAAACAGAAATAACATCATCCTCAACTTCACCAGTACCAGCTAGTACTTGTTCTAACGATAATTGTGGTTCTTGTAGTTATGATGAATGTATTAATCCTGAGTTAACTGGGTGTACATGGAGTAATGGAGCTTGTATAGTGGCAGTACCCGCTTGTTCTTCCATCAATTGTGGTAATTGTATTACAGTTTCTAACTGTACTGCGGCTGGTTGTAAGTGGGTTGGTGGTGCTTGTGTACCACAAGTAACGCCACTAATATCAGTAAAAATTAATGGTAAATGTTCGCCTGTATTTAACACGTGTTCAGCTGGGACTTTTGAAGATACTGACGATACCGATACTGAATTTAAATGGGTTTGCAAAGGGATTGATGGAGGGAAGGATATTAATTGTAGTATAATTAAAGCTAAATGTGGTAGTAGTAATGGTAAGAGTGTGAATCGGGCTCCAAGTGGAATTGAAGCGTGTGAGGTTGGTGGTATCAGTTGGGATGACCAGTATCCTGTCGATAAAGAGTATAACTGGGACTGTGTTGTCTATGCGGTGCCGGGAAACTCTGTTAAATGTAAAGCCAAGGTTAAGTTAGTATCGAGATGGTGGTGTGGGGATGATAATACTTATTCGGACTATTATGATGCCAATGGTGAGAAGGTTAGAACTATAAAATGTGAGAATAGGTGTGATAGTGGGAATACTGGTCAGTGCAATAGCATAGATAGGGTTAAGAGCAGAAAGTGCGTTAAGGTTTTTCTTCAAGATTGGTGGTATGAGGGATATGATGCCAGTGGTAGAAAAATAATTTCTGAAAGATGTTTGAATGGAGCTGGTTGTAGTGATAGTACTGGGTGTACTAATACTGAAACAATAGCAACTATTAATCCCTCAGGAATTAAATTAAGTGCCAGTAAAATCAGTTTGTATGTCGGAGAGAAACAACAGATAACAGCAACAGTAGAACCAGAGAACGCTTCTAACAAAACAGTAACTTGGTCAACCAGTAATAATTTAATAGCCAGTGTGTCAGATACAGGAATGGTAATAGCAAAGAGTATTGGAACAGCAACTTTAACAGCTAAGACAGTAAATGGAAAAACGGCTGAAGTAGTAGTAACTGTAAACACTAAACTATCAACTTTAACTTCAATTTGTTCTGATACTAACTGTGGTAATTGTGGCACAGTTTCTAACTGTACTGCGGCTGGTTGTAAATGGGATTACAGTGGAAATTACTGTGTTAAAAAGACGGCGTCGACAGCAACATCTATTAGTACTTGTAGTAGTAGTAATTGTGGTGGGTGTACAACTTTTTTGGAATGTATAAAAACAAAAGGGTGCGGATTTGATAAGGGATGTGTGCCGGCTTATTGGTTGTGTGGTGATGATATATGGTCTGATTATTATGTGAATGGTGAGAAAAAAAGATCAATAAAGTGTGATAGTGGTGGATGTAACCAGACAACAGGTGAATGTAATCAATCAACGTTAGGGACAACCAAAGAGTGTAAAAAATTTCAGAATATATTTATAACTGAGTGGTGGTTAGAAACGAAGGATGCTCAAGGTAAGAAGATTTCTTCGGAAAGATGTAAAGAGAACTGTGTAAATGGTGCTTGTGTTAAATCTAAACCAACTTGTGCATCTTTGGGAGGAGAGTGTCAGAATTTATCTCTTTGTGAGAAGTCAGGTGGAAAGGCGGTTGAAAGCTCAGATTGTGGTGACAGGAACGACTCAGCGGCTCCGATTTGCTGTCAGCCGACTAACTTAAATTGTGATGGAGAACCACTTGGTAGTCAAAAGTGTCTTAGTATTGGAGCGGTATTAAAATGTACCCCAACGGGTTGGGATCAGGTTGATTGTGATAGTACTTCAGGACATTATTGTTTAACTAATCGATGCGAAAGGGTAACTCCACCTAAAAAAGAAAATGATAGTTGTTTGCCAGGAATAGTAGGTTATGAGTGTCCTCAATCAACAAGTTGTTTTAACTTTAAGTGTATTTCAAATTTGGAATTAAAAAGAATTAAATCAGATGAGATTAAGTGTAAGTCAGTTAGTTATGGTTTAGCTTCGATTTATGATCCGGAAACAGCTTGTCCAGAAGGGTGGTCATGTAATCAGAGGTCAGAGATATGTGAAAAATTGGAAATTAATATTAAAAAACCGGCTGGAGCTTTATGTAAGTCGGATTTGGAATGTGCTTCAACTTATTGTCAACCGGTGACAGCTGATCCGAATAATCCGTCTTTTTGTAGTGATATAAGTCAAAAGGAGTATGTTGATAAAGGAAATGTAAACGCGGCAATTATTGGAGGTGTAATTATGGCGCCGGCGGTGGTGGCGGGAGGGGTGGCTGCGGCTCCGGCAGTGACTAGCGCTTACTATTCTTTGGGGAGTTTGGCAATGACAAAAATGGCTACATTAGCGGCTGGTGGGGGAGTGGCGGGGAAAATATATCAGATTTTGAATACAGCAGATAGTGTTGTGGATATGGGGGAGATGATTTATGGATTGGCGATTTGCAAGGATAATCCTGGTTCTGCAAAATGTTTGGAAATTCAGGCTAGATTATCTAACCCGGTTATATATAACAGTTTAGTGGATGAAGCAGTAGAATTGACTCAACAGGCGGGAATGAAGATAGGAAGGATATTTGGTAAAGCTGGGGAGGAGATAGTGGAGGTGGGGGTTGATTTGACATCTAAAGCGGCGGCCAAGGCAATGACGGCGGATGAGTTGGGGGCGGTGACTGGGGTGGTTGAGCCGTTGACGGATAGTGGAAAATTATTAGTGAAACAATTAGAAAATGGAGGAGAGTTGATAAATGTTGGTGGAGTAACTTTTGTTGGGCCTGGTAGAGTGGATATTTTTGATAAGTATGGAGTAAATTTTGATCCTAATAAACCAACAGTATCATATTCCCTTTTATCTGGAGAGATAGCTTCACGGAATCCAAGTAGAAGGATTCATGATGTTAGTGATTTATATGCCGATAATAAGCGATTTTGGGCGTATCAAACTGGGATGGAGTTGGATTTGACAGATGATAATTTGGATTTAATAGCCGATTATATTGCGGTTGAACAAGCAAAAATAGCGAGTCAGTATGAAATTCCAGAATCTTTTGATTTATGGAGAAGTTCTGGAGAAGAAAAAACAAGGTTGATGAAAAGTATATATCCTGAGGTAAAGAAAGTAGATAATTTTGAGGAATTAGATAAATATTTGTTTATGGGGGTAAATGGAAAGATTTCTTTTGGGGATATATTTAAGAATAATTCAGGAGCAACTAGTTTTGTAGCATCTTCATACCCTAATACTATTTTTATTAATCCCAATACTGTTAGTTTAGGTTATTCAGAGAGTATTTATTCACATGAAGCTTTACATCTATTGCAACTTCGTAATTATCCTGGTTTGGTTTTTGAGAAAAGAGAGTTTGAGGCTTATTTATATGCTGATTTTTTTGAAAGACTGGACAATATGGGAGGTGATGTGAAGAAAAGTATTGAGGATGTTATTAACGATATGGCTTCTTCTGTTAAAAGTTCGTATATGTATACGTACGGTCGTGATACTCCTGAATTTTTGTTACCACTGATTGATGGGCAGTAGAAAGGGATGGTGTTTTTTGCTAAAATAGCAGACATCAAGGGCTCACCCGCCTGCGTGTGTTTAGGGCCCATAGCGTAGTTGGTAGCGCGTCCCCATGGCATGGGGAAGGTCAGGGGTTCGAATCCCCTTGGGTCCACTGAAAGTTTTAGGTCTGTGGTGAAATGGTATCACAGCAGTCTCCAAAACTGCTTTTCCAGGTTCGACTCCTGGCGGACCTGCATCACAAGCAGTCTCCAATCCCGATAAATCGGGACGACTCCTGGCGGACCTGTATGAAGTTTGTTATTATATTCTTGTTAGTATTTTGAGATATGTATGTTAGAGACTGGAGCTTCTTTGAATGAGTTAAATTTAGGTCAAGAGAGGTTGACACGACCGGTAGAGTTTGAGATGGCGGATTTGTTATTTTTAGAAAAAAATAATATGGGATTGAGACATGTGTCTGTTAAAAAAGAGGCTGAAAAAAATGCAAGTGAGGGGTTTGTGGGAGATGCGGTAGTGTTGGGTAACATAGGAAGAGTATTTTTGAAGGAAAATCAGGGGATATTTGTTAATAATGATGAAGCCAAAAAGGTGTTGGATATTTTTAAGGCTTATGATGTGTCTCCAGATTTAGAAAGAATGGTTAAATTTTTTGGAAGTGAAGAGGAAAATAAAATAATTGAATTGATGCATGATCGGACGGTTTCTTTTATTAAAGATGCCCTTAATGTGGGCAATTTATTTCAAACAAGTGAAGGAGAAGTTGTAGGTGAAGTGATGGATAAGTTAAAAGAGGCATCGGCTTTTATTTTAGTTAGTGGGGGTGAAAATAACTCAGGGGGAGGTTATGATAATGAACCTTATTATGGTTTAGGAAAATTTGGGAAGCGAAAATTTGATAGTAAGGATGTGTTGGGGTTAATTTGTGGAGATGAGGTGGTAACAAAGTTACAAGGTCAAAATGTTGATCTTACAGCCAAAGTTGATGAGAGTTTTTTTGACAAAACGGCAGAAGTTTATTATGGGTTGATAGTAGGAAAGGTAAAGGAGGAAAGGATTAGTAAAGGTGTTTGATTGATTGTTTTGAGGTGGGGATAATGGTAAATTAATCCAAATGGTCATAATTGGAATTACAGGAACAAATGGGGCTGGCAAAGGAACGGTGGTGGAATATTTGGTGGCTCAAAAAAGGTTTGGGCATTTTTCGGCCAGAGCATTGTTGACTGAGGAAATAGAAAAGCGGGGTTGGGAGAACAATAGGGAAAATTTAATAAAGGTAGCCAATGAGTTAAGAGAGACATATGGTAGTGCTTATGTAGCAGAGGAATTGTTTAAAAGAGCTTCGGTATCGAAAAAAAATTGTATTATTGAGAGTATTCGGACGGTGGGGGAAATTGAATTATTGAAGAAAAAAGGTAAATTTGTATTATTAGCGGTGGATGCAGATCAAAAGTTGAGATATGAGAGAAATTCTAAGAGGGGAACGGTGACTGATGAGATTAGTTTAGCTGAATTTGTGGCATCGGAGAAAAAAGAATGGGAATCGGAGGATTCAAATAAGCAAAATCTGAAAAAATGCATTGAGAAGGCAGATTTCTTGATTGAGAATAATGGGACGATAGAGGAATTAAATAAGAAAGTTGAAAAAATATTAAATATTTTAAAAATATGAAAACCAAGAAAACAAATATTGTTCAAAAATCAGATTATATACGGCCGAGTTGGGATGAATACTTTATTAAAATTGCGGCTTTGGTGGCAGAAAGATCAACTTGTTTGAGGCATCATGTGGGAGCAATTATAGTTAAGGATAGAAGAATTTTGACAACCGGTTACAACGGAGCGCCGGCAGGGTTGCCGGATTGTTTGGAGTTGGGTTGTTTGAGAAACCAATTAAAAATTCCATCCGGGGAGAGACATGAAATTTGTCGAGCGATTCATGCGGAACAAAATGCCATCATTCAGGCAGGGAAGTATGGTCAGGATATTAACGGAGGGACAATTTATTGCACTCATTCACCATGTATTGTTTGCGCTAAGATGATTGTTAATGCCGGGATTAAGAGATTTGTAACTTATATGGATTATCCGGATGTTGGTGGAGTGAGAGAGTTGTTGAAGGAGGCAGGAGTGGAATTAGCTAAAGTGGCTCGTCCTAAGAAAGAAATAACTTTTTTGGATTAAATTGTAAAAATAATGAAAATTAAAAGTAAAGAAATAGTTTCCTTAAAGAGGAAACTTAAAACGGCGGGGATCAAAGGTTTAGCTTTGGATATTGATGAAACGTTGTCTTTTACCATCAAGGTTGTGGTTGAAAAATTAATGGAAAAGTTGGGTAATCCAGAAAGTTTAACGGCAGTTGAGATTTCTAAAAAATATAAGCATACAAATAGTATTCCGTATTGGCAGGGCGATGAAGCTACAAAAATTTTGGAAGACATAATTCATTCGAGCGAAGCTCAAAAAGATCTTCCTTTAATTGAAGGGGCGGATAAATTTGTAAAAGAAATTAATAAAATAATTCCAATATTGGCATATATAACGGTGAGACCAAAAAGAGTTATTCATGGAACACGGTTTTGGCTGAAGAAGAATAATTTTCCGGAAGCGCCGATAATTACTAAGCCTAAGAATATCCATAGGAGAAATGGAAATCAATGGAAGGCAAAGGTGTTGGAATATTTATACCCACAAATAGTGGGAATTGTAGATGATAATCCTGGTTTGACAGATTTTTTTGGCAAGAAATATAAAGGAGTGATTTATTTGTATGATAATGTTGAGACTAAAAGAAAGGACATAAATATAATTCCTTGTGAAAATTGGGAAGTGGTGGCCAAAAAAGTGAAGGAATGTAAACTTTAGCGGCGGGAGCGATTTATGGTTTGAAAACGACCGGTGGGGCGGAAATTTGAGTCGGGTTTAATACCGGAGAATTTGGGCAGATTAGGTTGAGGAAATTTAGCTGGGGTGGGTTTGATGGGTTTGGTAGTTTTTAAACTTGAGGTTGAAGTTTTGGTCATGATTGATTATATGACGATTTATGATTTTTTCAAAAAAGAGGAAGTGGGGAAGTAAATAACGTCTTCGATATGGGAGGTGTCGGCAAAGAGCATGGCTAAACGATCGACTCCCAGGCCAATGCCGGCGCAAGGAGGGAGTTGACCACAAGCATTGACAAATTCTTGATCGTAGGGGTGGATGGGCAGTTTATGTTTTCGACGGAATTTAGTTTCGGTGTTTAAATTTTGTTGCAATATATTTGAGTTGTTAAGTTCGGTATAGGCATTGCCGATTTCCATACCACCAATGTAGAACTCAAACCGTTGACTGAAGCCGGGAGAATTGGGGCAGGGAAGGCATAAAGGAGAAAGTTGGGTAGGATAGTCAAGGATGATAAAAGGTTTGTTTTGGGGGAGTTTGGATTCGATTTCGTTGATGAAGATTTGAGTATAGAGCGGTTCCCAAGTAGTGATACCGTTAGTGTTGTAGCCTTTGGCAGCGGCGGTGGCAATGATTTGATCGGTGGTGAGATTTTGAGATAAATTGATATCGGCAAATTGTTGAAAAAGTTGAGACAGAGTGGCTTGAGGCCAGGGTGGGGTAAGATCGATTTGATGACTTTGGTAAGTTAGAATGTTGGTTTGAGGTTGGTTAAGTTTGGCTAAAATTTGATGATAAACGGTGATAACCAGTTGTTGGGTGGTTTGAGCGATATCTAGGTAAGTTTTGTCCATTTCGTACCACTCCAACATAGAAAATTCCAAGTTGTGAGTGGGGCCGATGTCCTCCAAGTCGCGAAAAACTTTGCTAATAGAAAAACAATTGCCAAGACCTTGGGCGATTAATTTTTTGAGTGAGCTTTCGGGTGAAGTAGATAGATAAAGTTTTAAATTTTTTTGGTGCCAACAGGTTTTGAGAGGGTAAAGGTTGGGTTCGATGGGGATATAGGGCATAAGAGTGGGGGTATCAACTTCGTGGAAATTTTTGTTAATAAAAAATTGGCGGATAAATTGGGTGGTATATTCTTTGATGAAAAAAGAGAAAGGAATCATAATGATTAATTATTTCTAATAACTAAACCCCCTCTCTACATTCGCAGAGTTTCCCCCTTTACAGGGGGATTTTTAATCTTTAATTTAGCTTCCTTGTTAAGATTAAGGGAAGTGTTTTTTGCAGTTGCAAGGGATGGAGGGTTTGTTGAATTAAATAATTTTATAAGATGGTGGCAGTTGGGTTGGTTAAATTCGCGGGGATAGCCGCAAAGATAATCGGGATAGCAACAACCGTGACAGTTAGATTGTAGATCGTAGATTGTAGATCGTAGAGAACAAGAGTTACAAGTATTTAATGAATTGAGGAAGTTGTTGATATAGATTGAGGGGTGGTCGGAGATTTTACCTAAAGGTAGGTATGATTCACAACAACCAGTGATGATGCCGGTGGATTGGAGGGAGAGCTGGAAACAGCCAAAATTTTTGGCAGGGAAGGTAGGGTAATGGAGTTTGATATCAAGACACTGGTTGGGGGTCAGGGAGAGATGGCGGTCAGTGAGATAAGTAAAATTTAGAGCTTTAGAGTTATAGAGCTTTAGGGCTTTAGTGAGGGATTTAGGAAAGGAATTGCGGTAGGGGTAGGAGTCTTTGGTAATTAAAAACATAATCCCGATAGGGAAACCAAGTTTCTGAGCTTGTTTGATATATTTGATAGATTTATCAAAGTTACCTTGACCGCGATTTTGGTCGTGGATAGTTTTAGGACCATCCAGAGAAACTAAAATTTGGCAATTATGGGGATTTTTTATGTCTTTTAGATGGTTAATAGTGCCGTTGGTAATGATGGTGATAAATATGTCTAAATCGATCAATTTATTGACTAGTTTGGGGAAATCAGGACGTAAAAAAACTTCACCACCACAAAAGATAATAGATTTAAGATTTAAGAAATAAGATTTATGAATAAATTTGGAATAACGATTGATAAAATTTAGGATTTGTTGATTGGAGAGAGATTGAGGGGTTTTGGTGGTGTAACAATACCGGCAAGATAAATTGCAAGTTTCAAGCGGGGAAATGTAGATATTTTCCAGACTAGAGATTATTTGAGTTTGGTGGATTCTTTGTGTTCGGTCCTTTTTTTGCACCATTTGCAATATTTGACAAATTTAAGTTTGTCGGGAGTGTTGGTTTTATTTTTTTCGGTCAGATAATTTTGAGCGCCGCAAACAGAACAGAGCAGGGCTACCAAAATTCTGGGTGTTTTTTTGGATTTAGACATGGTGATAGTTTATCAATTCCTTCGAGTTTATCAAGTATTTAGCCTAAGCTGTAATTGACTTGATCTTGTTTGTATTTTTTGATTTGTTTTTCGATGGCTTCACGAAGGTCAACGATGGCGGCAGTGAGGTCTTGGTGAGAGGTTTGAGCGAAGATTGGTTTTTTGGAGCCGGGCAGAGACATATCAAATTTAAGAGTATAGTTTTTATATTTTTTGTCTCGGTGAATGGAAAGAGAGGCTTTTTTGAGATTTTGACGGTATTGAGGTAAAATTTGTTCTAATTTGGAGGTGAATTTATCGTTGATAAGACGACGGATTTTGAGGGAAATAATTAAATTGGTACCAGTGAGACGAGTGTTCATAAAAGACCTCCGATAAATCTATAATGGGCAAAATAACTTAGACAATTTATTTTAACATTAATTAATTAGAGATTTGATTTTGACCAGCGGCGCCAGTTGGATTTAGCTTGATAGAATTTAGTTTTGTAGGTTTCAATTCTTTCCGGTAAATCATAGTGATTGAATATGTCTTTGTCCATATCAAAAACTTGGTTAATTAAATATTTATTGTTTTTGAGAAAAGTTTTGACATAAGGGTAATCTTGAGAAACTTGGGCAAGTGAATCAATATGACCCCCCATAGCAACACTATTGGCAATGATTTGAAGTTTTATGGATAAAATCGGGTCGGTTTGAGAAAATTGAGGGGCTTTTTGCCAACACCTAAGACTGGTTTGAAGATAACCAAGTTCTTCAATGGCATGAAAAGCTTGACCGATTTTAGTTTTTTTAGCTTCAGAGCTTAAATAAAAAATAATCTTTTCGGCCAGTTGATTGATTTCGGGAGTATTTCCAAGGACAGAAACAATAGTTGGTTTGAGAACTGAAAGTTCGTCTTGTTCATCTTGACTGGTTTTAAATTCGGCGTTGATATCACCTTTTTTAGTGACTCCTTCGCCCCAGTCGTGAGTTTCGGCCATAAGCAGTAAAAGTGATTGTTCTTCTGGGGTAAATTTAATGGAAGCATCTGATTTGTTTTGAGTGTCAATAAAATTGAGAGCGTTTTGATAAGTGAGGTAACAGTGTTCTAGATTATTGGCATCACGGCCTAAAAGCCTGGGTGATTGCCAGTCATACATAGTGATATGGGATGGTTTGTGACGGCTCCAACGAACTTGTTGATATTTGAGTCGAAAGCCGGCAGGTTCTTCCTTGAAGCGACGATGAATTTCTAAAATAGGGAGTGATTGAGGGTGGTCAAGTTGAAGAGGTAAAAAATTTTCTTTTGACATAAAAATAGAATGAGGGATATTATCAACAAAAAAACTATAAGTCTAGGGTTTATTCGGTGGCGATGGTTTGGATAATATCACAAGGACCTTGGTATTTTTGGGCCAGTTTCATAATGGCATCGATTTCTGGTTCGATGGTGTAGTAAATTTGATCTGATTTACTGCGAAGAGTGACTTTAAGATTGTGTTGTTGAAAAATAGATTTGATATCGCAGTTGGCCATGAGTTGTTCGGCCTGTTCCCATGTAATTTGATGTTCAGGAAGGGTAGAAAGTGAAGAGGGTTGGTTAGAAAAAGTATCAGGGTTAGGTCGGGTTTGAATAAGACGAATAATACTTAAACTTAGACAAATAAAAATTAATCCGAAAGCAAAGCTGTAAACAAGGTAGGGGATTTTTGGCGGTTTTTTAGATTTCAAAGCGAATGGGAATTTCTAATTGGTCGGAGTTTTCAGGTAGATTGGAGGGATTACTTTTTTGAATGATTAGTTTACCCGAACCATAAGGGGGTTTGAATTTGATGGTGGCGGTGAAATCAACAAAATCGTTGGTCATCCAATCTCCTAAGGATTCGGCGGTAGTGGAGGCAATAGTTTTACCATTAGCATCGACCAATTTAATGGGTAAATTTCCTTCAAAAAACCAATTGCCGCGAGCGGATCCAGAAATGGATAAAGGAGAGGCAATTTTTTGACCGGGTCGAGGGGAAGAAACTTTAGCAAGATTTTTTTTGTCAAGTTCATTGCCAATATCTTGAGTAAAGGTTTGACCGGTGTTGGTGGTGCAAGTGGGAGGATAGACGGTTTTGGTGGGAAAAAATCCTTTGTCAACACAGTCTTCGTAGGAGTCGATGGTATTTTTGTCAATTTCAATTTGGGCGAGACGTTGGGATTTTCTTTGGTTATAGATAAAATAGCCAACAGATAAAACAGTAATCAAAGTAAGGATTTTGATAATATTTCTGGCATTCATCTAACTGGGGAATTAATTTTTAAAATTTTAAAAAAACTAGTTAAAATAATGATACTATTTTTTGATGAAAAGGGAAATTTATTATCGATACGGGTAACATTTAGATAGAAACTAAGCTTGTTGAGATTTGACTGTGGGATGAGATATTTAGATTATTGAACTAAGTTGATATATCAGGAATATCAAAATAAATTTTGCCGTTTTTATAGCTATCAATGGCTAATTGACACATTTCAAAAATTGGGGAGGGGAGATGAGTGATGTTGTACCATGACCATGATTCAGATTTGTCCGGTTCTAAAACTTTAGGTTCACCACTTTTCCAATCGGCAAGAAGTCCAATATGGACGTAATGTTTTGGAGTGTATTTTGTAATGTTGGCGAGAAACTGAAAACGAATATTTTTAACTTTGATACCACACTCTTCTGCAATTTCTCTTTTGGCACAATTTGCAAACGATTCCATATATTCCAGATGTCCTCCTGGGAAAGCAAATTCACCTTCGCCATGGGAACCTTTGCGTTTACCGAGCAAAACTTTTCCGTTTTTTAAAATCATGATACCAACACCAACTTTTGGTTTTTGAATTTCTGGTTTCATGATTTTGATGTACCGTAGTTTCTGTTAAATGAAGTATATTTTTTGAAAATAGATTTAATTACACCTCTCAAATGCGACAAGATGTTTTTCTTGGGAAGCATTCATTAGATTGGTGAAAACCAATTTAATGTCTTCATAATCAGAAACCATTGGTAATAATTTGTCTTGATATAATTTTGCATTGGCTATTTCTGCGTCAACTCCCGTTTGGCAGGCTTGTTGGATGGTTTTTTCTACAGAAACTTTGTTGGTCCAATTATCTTTCGGAATTTCCAGTCCATACTTATCAAAAAGTGATTTTAATGAAGAGATATGTTGTTCTTCGGCGCGAATAATCATTGAAAATGGTCTTACAAAACCAAATTTTTCAATAGTTTTTTCGTAAAGAGCGTGTGCTTTATATTCATCATTTATGGCTTCGATTAGGGCTTCTTTGGCTTGTTGAGACAAATCGCCAACCGGATAATCAAGATTGTCTACTGTTAAGCAATCATCAGCCAGGCAATTACCTTTGTTTAGGTTTCGTCTTTGTTGAATTCTGTTTTGATTTTGAATCAAGTTGGATGAATCGTTTTTCAAAAATGAGGCAATGGTGTAGCCACCTAATAAACCGATGGTTGAAGCAATAAGGCTGATTGTAATGATTTTATTTTTCATATTTGTTTGTATGGATTAATAATTTTTTGGATGGTTAAAATGTTTAACTTTTTATTTTGATACTACATAAGCCAAGATGTCGAAGTCAGGGTCAAAAAATTCTATCATCTCATAATTTGATCTCTTTATCAGCCTAAGGTTGTTTGTGTGTTTGGATAGATTTTCATTTTTGAAAGTGTTGTAATCTATAATTTCAAAATCATTACAGCCAACTTGCATACGGTAAGGGTCGGGTTTTCTGATTCGGAGATGGATGATGGTATTGTTTCCCACTTTTATTGGTTTGTGAAGAATAATACGTGGACCATTATTTTCATTAAGGAAATTTCCTATTGTTTTTGTTATTTCTGATAATTTTTCAAATTCATCTGGATAATGAGAAAAAACAGTCAATGATTTTATTGGTAGAATTTTGCCGATAATTTTTTTTGACAATTTTGAAGTTTCGTTGGCAATATAAATAACAGTCTTACGTAGTTGTTGTTCATCTTTTATTGGACTGAAGCGATATAGTTGCATATTTTTATTTTTAATGATTTATCGGTGGAAAGCAAGGGTGAAGCAATAATTACTAAAAAAAATGAATTTAAAAATTGGCGGAGGGTAAGGGATTTGGACTTAAAAATTTTTATTTAGCCAGTTTTTTATAAAAATTGAGATTTTGTTGAGCGGGATAGAATTATTTCGTTACTATTTTAATATTTTAATTATTCCAGTAAGTAGAGTATGAGGGTGAAATTTATAGCTTGTGGTCAAAATTGATTTGTGAATGGTTAGACCCTTGGTTTGTAAAATATTTTCGTCTAATTTTTTCCATAAAAATACTAATACCCATTGAAGTAAGACCAGCGATGAAAAGTGTAATCGGCCAACCGACTTCATTTTGAAAGTATTCTCCACCAATAGAAATAATATAAATTATTAAGAATATTGTTCCGATGTAAAGATATTGTCTGGTTAATCTTGGAATACTTCCAAAAATAAAACTTAAACTGGATAGTAGGAGTAATGTTTCATAAACTGGTTTTTTACCACCAAGTCCAAGATAGAATATGGTACCAAGAACCCAAAGTGGACCGACGATGTTGAAAAAGTTTCTCTGTTTTAATGCTTCTTTAAATCCAATATTTTTTAATTTTTCAATAATGTACGCAAATATAAGGTAAATCATACCAATAATGAAGTTTGACCAACAAATGGTATCTTCGTCAAGGCTTGCGGTGTTGCCAGTAAAATATCTTAATAGAGTGCCTTCGGATGCAAGTCGTAAAAGTGAAAAGAATACAGTTCCTGTGCCGATAAGATATGGAGCTTGACAGTATTTTTTGAAATTGTTTTTTTCGTAAAAAATACCAACAAGAAAATATGCTATTCCGAGAAGGAAAAGTATCCAAGCTAGATATTCCTTTTGATTAAATGTTTCGTTATATAATCTGATGAGAGAGAGAATAATAACTAGAGTGCCGATGGTGTAAGAGTAGTGTCCTTCGTCTTTTTGTTCACTTTTGTCGTAAAACAAACTTAGAAATAAATATACTGTTCCAAGAATAAGAAATAACCAAGCCATTATGTGTCCATCAACGATACCAATAAACTTGAGGAAGAAATAAAAAACAGATAAACCTATACTGTGATAGAGAAAAGCCCAAATAGGAAAGCGAAAAATAGAACTGGAAACAAGATAAAGAATAAGTGATAGGAGTGAAATAGTTAGACCGAGGTCGTAGTTAGATGAACTAGTGAATATTTTTAATTCTCTAAATGTAACTAACAAAAAAAGTGGAAAAAGTAATGACCCAACTACCAAAAATATAATACCTTGTTTTCTTTGTTCGTTATTAAAAAACATTGAGGTACCAGTTCCATAACAAATCAACATTGGGAGAAGAATTGCAAAAATTCGTGCTAATGATCCCCATTGAGACCAGTTGGTTCCTATATAAATTAGGCCGGCAAGTACGACAATAATTCCGCCGAGGTAAAGTAAAATTTGCGAGACTGATAAACTTTTTAACTCAACGTTCCATTTAGATTTTCTTGGTGGTACAGGTGGTGCGGGTGGTATAGTGGATTTTTGTTGTATAATTTCTTTGACTTTTAGTAAGGCATCATTTATTTCTGTTTGATTCCATCCTTGTTCGGTAAGGGTTGTGATGATTTGTTCGACTGGATATCCTCCTTCAAGTGATTTTTGGACGTAATCTAGAATTTGTTTGTTTACCATAAATTAATTATACCAATGTTATTTGGTGGAATATTAGTGCTTGTTTTCAAGTAGCTTTATATAACTCTAAATTTAAAATTGATTGGGTGATAAATTTCATAAGGATTTAAGATTACATTTACTTTGATTTTAGTGATGAAAATGAAAATGTTGCAAAAAGTGTAAATTGCGGAGGGTAAGGGATTCGAACCCCTGAGAGCTTGCGCTCACTAGTTTTCAAAACTAGCGCCATAAACCACTCGGCCAACCCTCCAACAAGTTTATAAAGTTAAAAGTTATAAAGTTGTAGAGTGGTTAAAAATTAACTTGACAAACTTGATAAACTTTTGACTTTATAAATTAAATAGTGAGCCTGGAGTGGAACTCGAATCCACGACCTTCCCCTTACCAAGGGGATGCTCTACCAACTGAGCTATCCAGGCATGTTTTTTAATAAAGTGCGTTTGGTAATTGGTCGAATCCATGACCTGTCCGAAGCATTGGATTGCTCTACTTGCTCGCAATCGCTGAAGCGATAGCCGATGCAGGCGGGCCAACTGAGCTTCCAGGCATAGTTGATATTTTATCAGAAAAGCTAAGATTTTTGAGCCTGAGGTGAGACTCGAACTCACAACTTACTCTTTACAAAAGAGTTACTCTACCGATTGAGTTACTCAGGCGGTGGTTTATTATACCAATAGAGAATGGTTTTTGAGGTAAAATAGGTTATGGCAAAAAAGAAAATTTTGGTATTGACAGATACATTGCCGTGGGGACATCGATCAATTGCCAGGGCGATTTATGGATTTTTGAAGGAAAAAGAGCCAGAGAACGATTATGAAGTGGTATTTAGAGAGGTGAAGGCAACAACGGCGATGGCGATAGATGTTTATGTATTTTCTTATAGATATATGCCGGCATCAAACAGATTATTGCATCGATTATCTCATCGACCGATGGTAAGAGATTTGTTGGAAAAATCATCGCGGATGAATTTACCGTTGCTGAGAAAGTTAATAAATGAGTTAAAACCAGATTTGGTGATTTCAACTTATTTTTTTCATACTCATTCGTTGGCAAGGTGGCGGAAAGAAAAAAATAAGAAATTTGGTTTATGGACGGTGGCGGCTGATCCCTGGACAATCAACCCCTTGTCTTTTATTAGAGAGGCTGATTTAACCTTGGTTTATGATGAAAAAAGTGTTGAGGAGGGATTGGCGGCGGGATTGAGTCGGGAGCAAATGTTGGTGACGGGTTGGTGGACGAGACAAGAGATGTATAGGAAGTATGATTATAAGGAGTCAAGAAAAAAAATAGGATTTGAGGATAATCGACCGGTAATATTTGTTGGTGGGGGGAGTTTGGGAACTAGTGCTTTGCCGAAACTGTTACCGCTGATAATGATTATTGATAAAAAGGTTGGTTTGGTGATTAATACGGGGACGGATAAATTGGCATATAGAATGGTGGAACGATATAAAAAAATGTTTGAGCGATTTGGGGACAATAAAAATGTCAAGATAGTTCATTTGGGATGGATTGAGAATATGGCAGAAGTATTATCAGGATGTGATATAGTGTTGGGCAAGGCGGGTCCGAATTTTTTGTTTGACACAATTGCTTGTCAAAAACCGTTTGTAGCGATTACTCATATTGGTGGTCAAGAGGATGGTAATATTGAATTGATTAAAAAGAAAAAGTTGGGATGGGTGAAAGAAAAAAACAAAGAGATTGTTGATTTTGTTTTGAGTTATTTGGAAAGACCGGCTTATTTTGAGAAAAAATATAAAGAAAATATTAAGAAAGAAGCGAATAAAAACAAAAAAACTTTGCCGTTGATTTTGAAGAGGATTAAAAAGGATTTTGGGTGCTAGAAGTTAGTTTGTCAAGTTCATCAAGTGGAAAGTTTATAAAGTAGAAGGAAGATTTAGATTCAACCCTCATCATCAATCTCATCCCGATGTCGACTGATCGTCAATCGGGATTGGATTTTAAGGCAAAATTATGTCATTTCATTCTAAATTTTGACCTAAAAATCTCAAAAAAAATGTCCCACCAGAGGCTGACTTTGATACTGGCTTTTCCACGCTAAAAAGAAACGTGGGGAAAACCGGCCTGCCAAGAACAAAGTCCTGACAGTCACAAATTCTCCTTTGTAGAAGTTTAGTTAGAAAAAACACCTTCTCAAAGCGATGCCTTTGATAGGACAATTAAGTCTAGCAATAATAAAGTGGTTTGTCAGTTTATTTGGAAAAGTTGTTCGGTTAGTTGCGGTATTAGTGCGTTAATTTTAGGTTTAAAACGGGTTATAATCTGGATATGAAAAAAGAAAAAACAAAGATAACTAAAAATATTTTAATAGGGGATTTGGTGGCTAATTACCCAAAGTTGGGGAGAGTTTTGGTGGAGGAATATGGATTGCATTGCATTGGTTGTATGGCGGCGGGAATGGAGACTTTGGAACAAGGAGCTAAGGTTCATGGAATGAGTCATAAAGAAATAGAGGAGATGGTAGAGAATCTTAAAGAGTTGGCAAAAGCAGATGAAAAATAGATTTAGTTAGTGGTGAGACAATCAGACTGAGAATGGTTTGTCCTTGATAGATAGGTAAAAAGACAAAGATAATTAATAGAACAAATCCATAATGGTCGAAAGCCTCAGCCCATTTATGACTGGATTCAGGGGATAGGAGATTGAGAAAAATGTGAGAGCCATCGAGTGGAGGAATAGGGAGGAGGTTGAAGACAAAAAGGGAAATATTGATCAGGATCATAAGAGCTCCAAGTTGGTAAATAATTGGTGAAATAAAGGGAATAAATCGGAGAATAAGAGCAGTGGTAATAGCAATAGTAAGATTGGCAAAAGGACCGGCGAGGGAAACGATAATTTCATCACGACGGGGATGGCGGAAATTAAAGGGATCAATAGGGACAGGTTTGGCCCAACCGATGGTAGGGATGCCAGTAAAGATGTTAATTAGGGGTAAGATAATAGTACCGAAAGGGTCAAGGTGGGCTTTGGGGTTGAGGGTTAGTCGACCTAGGGATCGGGGAGTGGGGTCGCCCAGGTAGTCGGCGGCCAGACTGTGAAAAAATTCATGAAGAGTGATAGAGATAATCAAAAATAAAAAAGAAATGAGTCTGAAAATAATTTCCATATTTCAAAAAAATGTTGATTCTGATATTATACCTTACTATGAGAAGTTGCAGTTTATGTGGCAAAGGGACTAAAGTCGGTCGACTGCGGTCGCATGCTCAAAATCGAACTCCAAGAACATATAAAGCTAATATTCAGAAGGTGACATTGGTAGTGGGAGAGGATAGAATAAGCGGTAAATTTTGTACTAAATGTTTGAAGAGAATTAAGAGAGAAGCGGAAGCACAAAAAACGGCATCTAAAAAATAGATACCGTTTTTGTAAGTTTTTTATTTTCTTTTAGTTTTTTTGGCAGTTTTTTTGGTTTTCTTAGCCGCTTTTTTGACGACTTTCTTTTTGGCGACTTTTTTGACTGCTTTTTTAGCTTTCTTTTTTGCTGGCATGTTTTTTACCTCCTTGAAATAATTAAAAAGTTTTTTGAGATGTTTGTCAAAAAGTGAAAGGCGAATATTTAGGGATAATTTTAAGTTTTAGAAATTTGATTTGGTAAAAAGAAGCAAAATTTTTTTTGTTTTTAGGTCTTATTTAAGGCAAAAATTTTATTTGATGAAAATATTTTTTGGAGAAAAAATAAAAACAAGAGTTCTAAAAATATTGGAAGTTATCATAAAAAATGCTTATTAATAATTATGGGTTTTTCCGATAAATATAAAAGACATGTTAATTTCTTACCTATAATTAGGAATAAATTTAGAGTAATTTTTGGAAAATAATTTAAAATAATGGTTAAGGCAGATAAGAAATGCCTTATTTCAGGACTTTTTTATGGTGTAGTATTTTGATATTTCTGACCAGGGAGTGGGTTTTTTGCCTTCAATTTGGACTAATTGGGGAATAAGTTGGTTATCGGCAATAGTGGCAGAAAAAAGTTTCATTTTGAGAGTTTGATGTTGTTGGTTGATGACATAAGTCCAGGCAATTGGCCAGGGTTGGAGAGCGCGAATAAAACGGTCAATTTTTACCGGCGACCAATTCCAGTCAATTTTGGCGGTATCTTTGGTGAATTTTGGAAAATATGATTTTTGAGTGTGATCTTGGGGAGTGAGAGAGTTGGGATGAGTAAGATATGATTTGAGGACAGGTTCGAGATTGGTGGCGGCTAAGGTAAAGGCTTTTTGGTAAAAGGTAGCGGCGGTTTCAGTGGGAGTGATTTTGAGGGGGATTTGGGTGATAATGGGACCGTGGTCGGGAAGGGCGTCGATTTGAAAAAAAGTAACAGCAGAAGTGGTTTCGCCATTGATAATTTGCCAAGGACCGGGGGTGGCACCGCGGTATTTGGGTAGAGGTGAGGGATGGATATTAATAATTTTATGAGTGGGGATATCAATCATATCTTGAGTAAAATAGGGCGGACCATAGGCAACAACTAAACCTAAATCTGGTTGAAATTGTCGAAGGGTGGTACGGAGCTGATCATCAAATTCTTCGGGTTGGAAAAGAGGTAGATGATTTTTGGTGGCAAAAATGGTGACAGGGTTGGGGGTAATAGTTTGATGGCGACCAACGGCTTTATCAGGTTTAGTAAAGACGGCTTGAATATCAAAATCAGGCAGGCGAAGGAGTTGTTGAAGAATAATGACTGAATATTCAGAAGAACCAAAGAAAATGGTTTTGATCATAGTTGAGTTTATCACCGATAGGGTAAAATTTAAGCTTTGAGGGAAAGATTTGTTAAAATAACTGTTATGAAGATAGTGACTTATCCGAGTAAAATCCTAAGAAAGCAGGCTAAGGCAGTAGTAGATTTGGATGCGGTGACAAAAAAGGAAATTAAGGAATTAGTAGCAGAATTGGAGCGGGGAGAGAATGCGGCGGGATTGGCGGCGCCGCAGTTGGGAATATCAAAACGGTTTTTTGGAATTAAAAAAAGTGATAAAAAAATTGAGGTATTTATTAATCCAATAATAGTAAAAGTGTGGGGAGATAGGGTTTATCCGATAATGAAAAATAGTGAGGGTAAGGCGGAGGATTTTTTGGAAGGGTGTTTGTCGGTACCGGATTATTTTGGAACGGTCAAAAGGTTTTTGAAAATAAAAGTGGAATGGCAGGAAATGCAAGGAAATAAATTGGTGTCAAAGTCGAAAGAATTGGAAGGTTATGAGGCGGTGGTGTGGCAACATGAGTCGGATCATTTGGAAGGGAAGTTATTTATAGATTACATCAAAAAAGAGGGGGGAAAGTTTTATCGGTGGAGTGGGACAGAGATGGTTAGAACCGAAATTGAGAAATTAATTTAATGAATTATCATCGGCGGACAATTAGGTTGAGGAAATGTAAATATGATCAAGGTTGTTTTTTCGTGACGCTTGGAGCTTATAAACACAGTTGTATTTTTGGAGAAATTAGAGGAGATAGGTTTGAAGGAAAGGTAATAGCTTATTGGAAATATAATTCAACTAAGGAAATAAATATAGGGGCGGGGTAGCCCCGCCCCTATTTAAGAATAATTGGAACTATTTAATGGCGGGAAAGGTGTTCCAGAGAAACTATTATGAAAGAATAGTTAGAGAAATAGACAGGAGAGATTGAAAATTGAAAATTATATAAAATTTAACCCGAAAGTTTGGGATAGAGATAGAAATAATCCAATAAATATAAATATGAAAGAGAATTATTGAGATGATTTGATGTCATCGAGTAATTTTTGAGCTTCGGTGTTGACGGGGTAGGAAAAGTTAACAGCTTGTTGAAGGTTGTCGGTAGCTAGGGGATAGTTTTTTTGTTGAAGATAAATTTTGCCAAGAGCAAAGTAGGCGTGGTCATAATTGGGTTTGAGTTTGATGGCTTGTTGGTAATAAAAAGCGGCGTCATCCAAAAGATTGGCGGATTCTAAAAATTGAGCCAGGGAATAATAGTTTTTGGGGTCAGTGGGGGCTAATTTGGAGGCTTGAATCATGGATTCGACGGTTTTGATAAAGTAATCGGAACTAAAACCGGAGAGATAATAATAGGCTTGGGCTCGTTGGCGCCAAAAATTGACGTTGGCGGGGGATAGATTTACGGAGCGGTCAGCAGAAGCAATGGCAGGGGTGATATAGGTTTGGTCTTGAGTGGCCAGGGCCATTTTGGCGGAAATTAAAGCATGGTGAATCAAATAAATTGGTTGATGAGGATTTAATTTGAGGCTGGTATTGATGTGTTTATAAGCATTAGGATAGTTTTGGCGGTTGTCGTTGGATTCAGATTTGGCATAATAGATATCGGCCAGATAATTGGTGAAGTTAAGATAGCTAAGAAATAAGCCGATGGTTGAAGGGATAATAATAAATAATTTGTGTTTAGGAGAGGGAAGTTTTTTTGAGGTGTTGGGTTTTGAGGATAATAAAGCGGGGAGGAGAAAAAAATAAAGTGAGGTGATAACTACGGAAAAACCAGCAAAATTAGTGATAAGAATAGATAAATAAGCGGATAAAATTGGCAAGAAAAGTGGTGAGCGACGGTGTTTGATAAGGGCAATAAGAGAGGTAAAAATTAAAATAAGGTAAGGAATAAAGCCGACCAAGCCGGTGGTGGCAAGGTAATTGAGATATTCATTGTGAGCTTTGTTGTAAAGAAAATCCCATTCTGAGGTGAGATTGTGTTCAACTGGACGGGTCCAATAATAAGAATAGGCAAAAGTTTCAACGCCGGTGCCAAAAATAGGAAATTTTTTCCAAAGATCAAGACTGCCACGCCAAACCAGTCGACGAATATCTTGGGAAGGGGTGATAATCAGGTTTTGGGGAGAAGCAGGGTTGGTTTGGGGAGACGATTTTTTAGGGAAGAGACGGTCGGTAAGAGGGTTGGGAATAATTAAAATTAGAATAAGAAAGACGAATATAATTGGATTTGATTTAAGGGTTTTGGAGAGACTCTGGTGTTTGAGGTCAGAAATAAACTGAAAAAGAAAATAAATACCTAAGGAAATGGCAGCAGCAATAAGACCGGATTTAGATTTGGTAAATAAAAGACAGATAAAATAGGTGGTTGGTAGCAGGTAGTGAAAGATAGATTTTTGAGATCGTGAAAAATGCAGTGAAAAAGGTAGGAGAATGCAGAGATAAGCAGCTAACCAATTGGGTTGGCCAAGGCTGGAAAAGACTCGGTTTTGAACATCTTGAATCCAGAGGTGATGGTCGATACCAAGGCGTTGGAGAATACCGTAAATGGCAACTATAAGGCCGGAAAAAAGAGAAGTATGGATGATATTTTTTTGGAAACGGGGAGTTAGATAAGGCAGGAGACAATAAAAAAGACAGCTAAAAGCAATGATGGATAAAAGTCCGCCGTTGAGACGGGAATAATAACCAAAAAAGGAAGTATGAGGGTCAATGGAAGTAATGGTGGTGATGATTTGGGAAATTAAAAATAAAAGTAGAGGGTAGGAAAGAAAGTGTTTAACAGTAAATGGTGTTTGACCTAAAATCCAGTTGATAGAATGCAGACAGACGATAATGATGGTCAGAAAATAGACAAGATGCATTTTGGGAAGTTCAAAGAGCTCGGAATTGTGAAAGTTAAAAATCAAGGGAGTAAGGAAGAAAAGACCAAGGTAAAGAAAACGAATAATTTGATTGAGACGTTTCATTAGTAGTTTATATTGTAACCGAGGCGGGTTGAAGTTGCTATAATTTTAGAGTGAAGTTAATTAAAATAATCGGGCGAAAAATAACCAATTTAACTCAAATGTTTAGTTGGGACATTGGGATTGATTTGGGGAGCAATAACACTTTAATTTATTTAAAAGAGCGGGGAGTAGTGATTGATGAGCCGACGATGTTGGCAAGACAGAAGAAAAAAAGGTGGACAGGTTTGTCGGCGCCAAAATCTAACGCTGGAAGACCGGTAGCCTTTGGTTACAAGGCTAAGTCGATGTGGAATCGAGAACCAAAGCAAATTGAAGTGATTAGTCCGATTAAAAATGGGGTGATTACTGATTTAGAAGGATTGGAGAGCTTGATGTCGTATTTTTTTAAACTTATTTATGAAGTGCCGTCAAAGTATCCCAAGTTTTTTAAACCGAGAGTGATTGTGGGAGTGCCAAGTTTTATTAATCAGGTACAAAAAAGGGCTATAAAATCGGTATTAATGTCATCTGGAGCCAGGGAAGTGATATTGATAGAGGAAGTGGTATTAGCATCAATCGGATTGAATTTACCGACAGATATGTCGGGGGGAGTAGTAATTGTTGATGTAGGTGGAGGAAAAACTGAGGTAAGTGTGGTGTCGATGGGAGGAGTGGTAGTGGGTAGAGGGACAAAAACTGCCGGAGAGGAGTTGGATAATGCCATTGTTAACTATATAAAAATGAAATATGGGATGTTGATTGGTCCCAACAGTGCTGAAAAAATAAAAATTGATGTAGAAACTAATAATTTGGTGCGGGGTCGTGACTTAGAAACTGGATTGCCACGGTCGGTTAAGTTGACTAAATCAGAGATTAATGAGGCGGTGAGTTTGGAGCTGACAAAAATTGTCAAGTTAGTCAAATCAGTATTGGATGAGACACCGCCTGAGCTGATGGAAGACGTTTTAAAGAGGGGAATTGTATTGGTAGGCAACGGAGTAAAGCTGAAGAATTTGGCAGAAATGATTGAAAGTGAAACAAAGATTTGTACAGTAGTGGCTGAGGATCCGGGAATGGTAATTATTAAAGGGGCGGGGATTTTAGTAGAGGATGGAAGGTTATTAGATCAAGTAAAACAGGTATCGTTGGGTTAGTATGAGTGAAGAGAATTTTTTACCATGGAAATATTGGTTGTTGAGGTTTGGGTTGGCATTGAGTTTGGCGATATTGTTGGCAGTGGTATTAAAGCTGAATTTTATTGAAGGAAGTTATTACACTAAAGTGGCTAGGTCCAATAAGATTTTGGAAAGTATGATTCCGGCGGCTCGAGCAGATATTGTCGACAGAAAAGGGAGAGTGGTGGCGGAGAGTATTTATCAATATTTTAAGTTGGAAGATAGTAATAAAATTTACCAAAGTTCGGGAAAATTTGATGGTTATAAATTTGAAGGTAAGGATTTGGCCTATGAGGTGAGGCGGCAATATCCCTATGGTGAATCAATGTCGATGATTACTGGTTATGTAGGCAAGGTGGCGGATGAGGATATTAAAAAAAATAGTTGTGAAGTTAAATTAAAAAAAACTGATATTATCGGCAGGGGAGGATTTGAGGCTTATAATGATTGTGATATAAGGGGGAAAAATGGTAAGCGGGTGGTGGAAGTGGATGCTTTGGGTCAATATGTGCGGGAGTTGGGGCGGGAGGAGCCGGAAATTAAACCGCCGATAAAATTGTCGATTGATGCTTATTGGCAGGATAAAATTTACAAAATGCTTGAAGGAAAAAAAGCAGTGGTGATTGTGAGTCAGCCGGATACAGGTAAAATTATCAGTTTAGTCTCGAGTCCGGCTTTTGATGCCAATGATTTTTCTAATCAAAACAATCAAAAAATTAATGATTATTTAAATGATAAAGATGGTCTGCCACTTTTGAACCGGGCGGTGTCGGCGCGATATCATCCAGGATCGGTGTTTAAAATAGTAATGGCGACGGCGGGATTGGAGTCAAAGGTGATTGATAAAAACAGTTTGATTGAAGATACGGGAATATTGAAAGTGGGGGATTATGCTTACAAAAATTGGTTGTGGACCAAAAGTGGGGGGACAGATGGAATGGTGGATATTGTTAAAGCGTTGAGAAGATCAAACGATATTTATTTTTATAAATTAGGGGAGATGTTGGGGGTAGATCGGATTAAGACTTGGGCGGAAAAATATGGTTTTGGAGCTAAGACCGGGGTAGAAATAGCTGGAGAAGTGGAAGGGGTGGTGCCAGATGAAGATTGGAAGAAAAAAACCAAAGGAGAAGGTTGGTACTTGGGAAATACTTATCATTTAGCGATAGGACAGGGAGATTTGGACGTAACACCGCTACAAGTTAATCAAATGACTAATATTATTGCCAATCAAGGAATTAAGTGCCAGATGAGTTTATTGAAGGAAACTAAGCCTGAGTGTCAGAAAATAGGGATAAAAGATGAGACTTGGTTAACGATAGTTGAAGGGATGAAGCAGGCGTGCAAACCCGGAGGGACAGCTTGGCCATTGTTTAATTTTAAAACGCCGATTGCTTGCAAAACAGGGACGGCGGAGGTGGGTGACGGCAGTCGAGAAACTCATGCTTGGTTAACAGCATTCGCGCCGATAGATAATCCGCAGATATCGGTTACAGTGATGGTGGAAAGAGGTGGGGAAGGAAGTGATGTGGCGGCGCCGATTGTGGGGGATATTCTAAAGGAGTGGTTTAATGAGCCAAATACGGTGGTACCCAGGAAGGATAAAAAGTAGAATTAGTAAATAAGCGATTGACAGGGGTGTTATTATGGATAAAAATGAAACGATATAAGTTTGTCATTAAAAAATAAAATGAAAAAATTATTGGTGGTCGAGTCACCAACCAAAGCAAAAACTATCGGCAGATATTTGGGTAAAGACTATAAAGTAGTAGCGACAGTGGGTCATATTCGGGATTTACCGAAGAATAAAATGGCGGTGGATATGGACAAAAATTTTGAAATTGAGTACCAGATTGACAGTAAAAAGAAAAAGGTGATTGAGGAATTGAATAAATCAGCCAAGGAGGCAGATATGGTCTTGTTGGCGTCGGATCCGGATCGAGAAGGAGAAGCAATTTCGTGGCACGTGAAGTGGATTTTGCAAAATGGCAAATCAAAAATTAAAGATGAGAAAATATCGCGGGTGGTATTTCATGAGATCACTAAGGAGGCGATAGAAAAGGCTTTGACGGAGGCGCGAGAGATTGATATGGATTTGGTAAACGCGCAACAGGCAAGACGAGTGTTGGATCGAGTGGTGGGTTATAGTTTGTCGCCGATTTTGTGGAAAAAAGTGCGACGAGGATTGTCGGGAGGGCGGGTACAATCGGTGGCGGTAAGGTTGATTTGTGAAAGAGAAAAAGAAATTGAAGCTTTCAAGAAAGAGAAATTTTGGACAATATCGGTGGAAGCAGGAAAAAAGGAGACTTTTACGGCACAGTTGGTTAAATGGAAGGGTAAAAGTGTGTTTATAAACACTAAATTAAAATTGTTTGATGGTGATTATACGTATTCCAAGTCGATATTTAAAACTGAAGCGGAGGTAAAAAGGCTTGTTGAGTCGGTGGGTAAGGAGTTGATAGTGGATAAAGTGGTGGGCAAGGAAGTTTCTCGGACACCAGTGCCGGCATTTACAACTTCAAAACTACAACAGGCGGCGGCCAGGAAAATGGGTTGGTCGGGAAAGCAAACAATGAGTGTAGCTCAAAAATTATATGAAAAGGGCTTGATTAGTTATCATCGGACAGATTCGGTTTATTTATCAGATAAAGCGGTTGACGAGTTTAGGAAGTATATTGGTAAGGAATATGGTCTGGAATATGTGGCAGAAAAAGCGCGGGTGTATAAAAATAAGAGCAAAAATGCTCAAGAAGCTCATGAGGCTATCAGACCAACCAATGTAAAACTAAGAACAATTGAAGGGGCTGATTCTCGAGAAATGAAACTATATGAAATGATTTGGAAGCGGGCAGTGGCAACTCAAGCAGCGGCGGCAAAAATGAGAAATACAACTATAGATTTGATAGCAAATGAGGCGTTGTTTCAGTCAAAAGGAGTCAGGATGTTGTTTCCAGGATTTTTGAAGATTACCGAAGAAAAACATGAAGACCAAATTTTGCCGGAGTTGACGGTGGGAGAAAAAATAAAAATTAAGGAGATGAATTGGCAAGAGTCGGAAACCAACCCGATGCCACGATATACCGATGCTAGTTTGGTGTCGTCTTTGGAAAAACAAGGAATTGGTCGTCCTAGCACTTATGCGCCGATTATTTCAACAATTATATTGAGACAGTATGTGGAACGAGATGAAGGTAAATTTAAACCAACGGTGTTGGGAGTGGCGACTAATGAATTTTTAGTGAAAAATTTTGAGGATATTTTGTCATTACCGTTTACAGCCGAGATGGAGGCGAATTTGGATGAGATTGCTTTGGGAAAGTGGAATTGGAAAGAAATGATGAAAAAATTTTGGAAAGGATTTTCGGCGGAGGTAGAAACTGCCGAAAAAAATAGTACTCGAGTGAAAGTGGAGACGGAAAAAATAGGGGAAAAATGTCCGGAATGTGAAGAAGGTGATTTGGTGATTAGATTGGGTAGATTTGGGAAATTTATTTCTTGTTCCCGGTTTCCGGAGTGTCGTTATAGTCGACAGTATAAAGAAGATGCCGGATTTAAATGTCCAGAATGCGGCAAGGAGGGGGTAGTCAGGCGAACCAAAACAGGACGGAGATTTTATGGTTGTTCGGACTATCCTAAATGTAAGTGGGCGGGGTGGAAAAAACCGTAAGTTAGGTTAGGATTGTTTTGTTTCGGTTGTGGGTGTAACGATGGAGTTAAGTTTTTCTCTCATTAACTCTAAAATACCACTCTCTGGACCATAACTCGTTTTACTGGCTATTCTTACAAGTGACGGAAGTAGAGAATCTGTATTGCCAAACATTTTTAAAACAGCTTTGTGTAGGAAGGCAACGTCATTTTTGAGTTTTTCGGTATATTCATTTTCGTCTTGAAAATCTGGAAGCGATAATTCATAGAGTTTATAAGCGATCATTTCAGCTGGATGAGCCAGTAAAATTTCAGTGTTATTCTCGCCAATTTTAGCAGCAATAATTTGCTGATCGGATTGAATGAAAATTCTGTCAAACGGGTCACCATCTATGTCTGGATACCATTGTTTAAATAATTCATAAGGTTTGGGAATAAGTTTTCTTATTTTTCCTTTAACAAGTAGACCATCTTCGTGATGAAGAGAGGAGGCGACGCGATATGGTTCACCTTTCTCCACTCCAGCAACATCAATGTCTTTTACCGGTCTAACTAAGTCCATTAAGACGGTTCTTGTTTCGTCGGTTAAAATTTGATTTTGTTCAGAAATGTTCAGTTTTGCTTCCCAATCACGTTGATCACCTTTTTTTTGTAAGGTTAGATGAGCTTCTCTAAAAGAAGTTATTTGTGAAAATAGATTGCCTGCGAATGATCCGGCAAAACAATAATTCACTTTTTTTTCACCCGATGTGTCTGTGTAAAACTGGGGAGCAGTGGTAATAATATGTGTTGCCACTTCAAGCGTCATCCGAGATAAGTCTTGTTTTAAGGATTTATCTGATTCTGGTATTTTATATCCCAAGTTGGGAGAGATCTCTTTTGTTGTTTCATTCATATTTGTTTATATTTTATAAATTAATTATATTTAAGTAATTTAAATAGTTTGTATTATTTTGGTTTTGATAGTTTTTTCATTTTAATGAAATGAGAGTTTGTGGGACTTTTTGTTAAGATCTTTGGAATGTAAATTAATTTTTATTTTTAGCTTTGCCCCAGTGGAGTTGGGAAGTGCGGATGAGTTTGTTGCGTTGCTGGTTTTTGCAGGATAAAGGTGGCAGAGTGGTGGCGTAAAAAGGTTGGGTGGTTTCGGAATCGATGGAAAGTTTGCAAATAACTTGATATTTGCCGATTTTAACTAAGTCTTCGGGTGGAAATTGAGGTCCGAATTCTTTGGCTAGGATAGAGGCGTCTTGGTTGCCGACAACAAAGGAAATGATGGAGCCGACGTTGCCAAGAATAGCGTCTTGAATGGTTTTGTCCAGTTGAGACATATATTGATTGGCAACAATCAAGTTGAGTTTAAATTTACGGGCTTCGGAGAGAATTTTAATAAAGGCTTCGGTGGCGAAATTTTGGAATTCGTCGACGTAAAGATAAAAATCAGCTCTTTCGTCGGCGGATTGAAAAACCCGATTCATGGCTGAGAGTTGGATTTGAGTGATAAGCATGGCGCCAAGGAGAGCAGAGTTATCTTCACCCAATTTGCCGGTGGAAAGGTCGGCAATGAGAATCTTTTTTTGATCCATGATACTTTGGATGTCAATTTTAGATCTAGGATGAGCGACGGTATTACGGATATTAGTGGAAGAAATAAATTGACCGACTTTATTAAGAATTGGGGAGACGGATTCGTTTTGAAATTTTTGATCCATACGACCAAATTCGTTGATCCAAAAATTTTTAAGAGTCGGATTGGTGAGTTGGCTGACGATTTTGTCACGGTAATTTTTGTTGGTAAGGATTTCAACAATATGGGTTAGATCAGAACCAGGGGTGTTGACCAGGGTAAGAACGGCATTTCTGAGAATATGTTCAAGTCGGGGTCCCCAAGAAACAGTACCATAGAGTTTCTTAAAAATAGAAATAACTCCGGAAGCAACCAGTTCTTTTTGAGATTCATTTTTTGATTCCAAGACATTTAGAGGATAGACATAATCTGGATCAGCGGGGTTGAAATAACAACAGTCATTGACACGGTTGCTGGGAACGTAGTCAAGGATGGTGTTGCAAAGATCGCCGTGAGGGTCGATAACAGCAACGCCACGGCCTTTGCGGATATCATCAATAGCCATATTGGCGATAAGGGTGGTTTTACCAGTGCCGGATTTACCAATGATATAGGTATGGCGGCGGCGGTCTTCGCCTTGTTTGATACCAAAAATAGTGTCTTTGTTTCTGAACTCGGTTTTGGCAAAAAAGGTGATGTTGGCTTTTTCTTCTGGAGTGGTGCCGTCGGCGATGGGAAGATTTTCGGGAGGGTCGGAATAAAGTTTTTTGCCCCAGGCAATGTTGGGGAGTTTGGTAATTTTGTTGGGAAAGTGCCAAATGGCGGAAAGTTCTTCAGTATTAAATATCTGCCCTTTGAGATTAGGGAAAATTTCTCTGTTGACAATGGAACGGAGTAAACGACGACGATTGAAACTATTGGGATTAAAGGTTTTAATAAAATTACCTCTGGGGTTGGTATAAGCGCCAAAGGAAGATGAAACGGAAGCAATTAGTCCGGGATTGTTGGATAAAAGATTGATTTGGGCAAAGATACCGGGAAATTGGATTTTTTGTTCGAAAATAGCTTTGTCGGGATGAGCGGTACGGATGTTGCGTTCTTTGTCAACTAAAATACCATTTTGAATGGTACTAATGATACTACTTTGCCAGTTTTTGGGGGCGGAAGCTAAAACTATTTGGAAAACAAAAAAATCGGTGGTGGTGTTGGAACGGGAAAGGGGAGCCAGAACGGAGTTGAGAGGATCAGTGTTACTGAAGTCCTTAGTGGTTTTGAGGGGATAACTGTAGGATTTGCCCAGACCCAGTTGAGTAAAGACAGGTTGAGGAGAAGAGACAGGCTGATTGGTGTCGTTTTGAGTAGGATTAAGAAAGGATTGGATATAATCGGGAGTGTCTTTGGTAACGGCGCTAGGGTATTGAGCCAGGATTTGAGATCGGAAGAATTCCGTATCTAGGGTCGGGACGACGACAAAAAAGCGAATCTGGCCGTTTTGGAGAGCTATTTCTAAAGAAGCAATAGTTTTTTTCTTACCAATAAGTTTTTCAAAAAATGAAAGCTTGGAAAATTGGGTAAAATTTGCCAAAAGAGAAGACATGGATTCAAAAGTGAATTCATTTTCTTGAGGCAAACGCACCTCTAGGATAGTGAGGTTAGTATCGGACATAGGTTAATTTTATCAATTTTTGGACGAAAGGGGTATAAATTGAGATGGTTATCTTATAATAAAATTGGTAATTGGCTTATAAGAAATGTTTTTTGAAATATAAACTTAAAATTAGACAGTGTGTTATAATCGGCTTAATTATTTTTTTGAAAACTTGGCAATTTATTGTTCCTGGGTTGATTGACCCTGTTGCCAATTTTTAATAAGGACAAATAAATATATGTCAGAGACAAAAAAAGTGATCAATAAAACCGTCAATCGAAGCGGTAAGCCTGGTCATACGACAGGTAAATCTTTGGTTAAAAAAGCTTTGGTAGTTAAAGCCAAGAGTCAAAGCAAGATTTCGGCTGAGAATATTAAGAAGTTGAATGAAAAATTGAAACAAGAAAAGGCGGCGACGGACAAGATGCTTAAGGAGTCAGCAGAAGCTAAAGTTGAGACTAAAAAAGAGATTATTAAAGAGGATAAAAAATATAATTTGACGATTGGGTTGAAGGATTTGTTGGATGCTGGTTGTCATTTGGGTCATAAAAGTTCTAAAACTAATCCTAAAGCCAGAGATTTTATTTTTTCTAAAAGAGATGGAATTGAGGTGATTGATCTGGTGAAAACGCTTGAAGGATTGGATAAAGCTTGCAATTTTGTTTACAATCAAAAGCGCAATAATAAGCAAATTGTGTTGGTGGGGACTAAGAGGCAGGCCAGAGAAGTGGTTCGTCGAGTGGCGTTGGATGCAGGAGTGCCTTATGTGACTGATCGTTGGTTGGGGGGGACAATTTCCAACTGGGAACAGATCAAAAAGAATATTAAAAAACTTAACGACTTGAGGGAGGGTATGGAAAAAGGCAAATTTACAGAGAATACTAAAAAAGAATTAGCTCTGATGAATAAAGAAATTGCTCGATTAGAGAAGATTGTGGGTGGGTTGACGCAATTAGATGAGTTATTTGATATCTTGTTTGTGGTTGATGCTGGGTTTGAAAGAACGGCAGTTAAAGAAGCAAAATTAAGGAATTTAAAGACGGTGGCTATCAGTGATACTGATGCTAATCCATATAAGGTTGATTTTGCTATTCCGGCTAATGATGATTCGGCCAAAAGCGTAGGGTTGATTGTAGAAGAAATTGGACGGGCAATAAAAGCGGCTGGTGTTAAGTAGTTTGTAAAGTAGAAAGTTTATCAAGTTATAAAGTTAAAAATAAGTTTATGGATAATAAAAAAATAATTGAATTAGTTAAAAAATTGCGAAAGGAGATGGGTTTGGGAATTATGGAAATTAAGGCGGCGGTAGAAGAGGCTGAAGGCGATGAGGTTAAAGCCAAACAAATTTTGAAAGAAAAGGGTTTTAAAAAAGCGGAAACTAAATCTGAACGAGAAACTCATCAGGGAAGAGTGGCAACTTATACTCATTCTACCGGTAAAATTGGGGTGATGGTGGAATTGTTGTGCGAGACTGATTTTGTGGCTAAACACGAAGATTTTGTGGAACTGACAAAAAATTTGTGTTTGCAGGTGGCGGCAATGAATCCGGAGACAGTAGAGGATTTGTTAAAGCAAGAGTTTATAAAAGACAGCAGTAAAACGGTTGAAGAGATGATCAAATCGTTGGTGGCTAAGTTTGGTGAGAATATGAAATTAAGTCGATTTAGCAGGTTTGAGATTTAAAAATTAAAATTAAAAATTAAGCTTGTCAATAAGATGAATTTGTTTATTGACAATTGATTTAGTTTTGTTTAGTATTTTTTTATGAAAGATAAAAAAATAAAAGTACTTCTAGGTTTGATAATATTAATTTTGGGTTTGGTGTTTGCTTTGCAGGCAGTCCAAAAGAATCAAGAGAACAGGGGTAAAGCGGCAGGAGAGCCAGGGACAGTGGTTTATTGTGGCGCAGCTCATGGTGTGTCGACTTCAATAAGGCCAGTTGATGGTTTGTGTAACAACAGTTCACCGATCTGGACTGATTCGGTGGCTGAAGACGGTAGTTTTAATTGGTTTTGTGCTGACGCCAACGATAATATGTTGGCTGAATGTAGTGCTGACTTACAGTAAGATTTTGATATAATTGGTCATGATAAATTTTTCAGATGTTAGGGTTCGGATGGACAAGATTGTGGATTTGTTTGTTAATGATATTGCTTCAATCAGGACAGGGCGGGCGACTCCAGGGTTGATAGAGAATATAGTAGTGACGGTGTATGGTAATCAAAAGATGAAATTAATTGAGTTGGGATCGATTGGAGTGCCGGATGTAAGATCGTTGACGTTTCAGCCTTGGGATCAGACATTAATTAGAGAAATTAATAATGGGATTATGGCGGCGAATGTAGGGATGAATCCAGTGGTGGATGGAGAGATAATCAGGATGAGTTTACCGATGTTGACGGTGGAGCAGAGAGATGATTATATAAAGTTATTGGGGAGAAAATTAGAAGCGGCTAGAGTGATGATTAGAGACGCCAGGGGTGATTTTAGGGGGGATTTGCAGAAAGCTAAACAAGATAAAGTGATTTCCGAGGATGAATATAAAAGGGATGAAACGGAATTGCAAAAAATAACCGATGAGTTTATTGGAAAATTGGAAGACTTGGCAGAGAAAAAGGAAATAGAGATTAGAAATTAGGTAGTGGATTATCACGGTTTGATTGTAGATAATAGGCAATGGATTTAGTAATTTTTTTGGTAGCTTTATCAATATTGGTGTTGGTGCATGAACTGGGTCATTTGTTGGCGGCTAAAAAAGTTGGAGTTAAGGTAGAAGAATTTGGATTGGGATTACCACCAAGAATAGTGGGGAAAAAGATAGGTGAGACAGTTTATAGTTTAAATTGGTTGCCAATAGGTGGATTTTGTAGGTTGCTAGGTGAGGATTCGACTGTGGAGACAGAGAATGAAATCAAGACGAAGTTGGAAATGAAAGATAAGAGTCGATCGTTTGAGTATAAAAAGCCATGGCAGAAATTGATAATTGTGTTGGGGGGGGTAGTGATGAATTTGGTGTTGGCGGTGGTGGTTTTTAGTGTGGTTTATGCCATAGTTGGGGTGCCGGTGGAGACGGATAAGGTATCGATTGTGGGAGTATCAGCTAATTCTCCGGCAGAAAAGGCGGGATTAAAAGAAGATTGGGTGGTATTGAAAGTGAATGACAGAGTGGTGACAAAATCGGACGAGTTGGTAGATGAAGTGGGTAAAAATAAAGGAGGTGAGGTTTATTTGACAATTGAGGGACAAGAGGAACGGGTGAAGGTGGCAGTAAGAGCGGAAGCACCAGAAGGGGAAGGATCGATGGGGGTGGCGGTGTCAAATATGAAAACGGAAAAAATTTCTTGGTATCGATTGGATAGAGGGATTGTGGCCGGATTTAAAGAGGCGTATTTTTGGGGAAAGATTATAGTAGAGGGAGTGACTAAAATGTTGGGAGGGCTAGCGGTGGGTCGGCCGCCAAAGGATGTCAGTGGTCCGATTGGGATGTATCAGGCGACAAGTTTTATCAATAAAAATCAAGGGATATTGGCGGTGGTTCATTTTTTTGGAATAGTGTCGGTTAACTTGGCGGTGGTCAATATTTTGCCGTTTCCGGCTTTGGATGGAGGTAGGATAATGTTTGTGTTGTATGAAATGATGACTCGGAAAAAAGCTAATCCTAAGTTGGAGGCAACCATAAATAATTTGGGAATGATGATGTTGTTATTGTTAATGTTGTTAACAACTGTAGGGGATATAAAGAGATTGTTGGTGAAATAGGGGTTGGGGTTATTGACGTAAACTCAAAAAGATGGTTAACTTTTTTAGTTAAAAAAATAGATTACAGTGAAGAAATTTTTTTGTAAACAAGAGAGAGGAATCGCCAGTATTTTTGTACTTTTGGGAATGTTGGTGATAGCAGTGTCTTTGCCGGTAGCCACAAAATTGGTTCAACAGAATCAGGAGAATAGAAGCCAGGCTTTGCCAGTGGTCACAAAACTGGTTCAACAGAATCAGGAGAATAGAAGCCAGACAGTGGGTGAAGGAGATGGGTGTTGTACCACTGCTGGTTCACCATCAGACGATAAGTGTAATAATATACTTAAGTATTGTAATAGTTCTTGCGAGTGTGTTGATAAAAAGAGAAAGGGGAGTTCTTGTGCTGAAAACAGGGAATGTATTAATGATCTTTGTTATGGTAAAAAATGTAGTGTTCCGTGTGAATATGATGGGGTATATTATGGTGTTGGTTCAAGAGTTTGTAATGTTGATAACAGTGGTAGTCTGGCAGTTTATTTGTATGAATGTGGATCAGCAGATGGTCAATGGAAGAATGTGCAATTTTGTGATTATGGTTGTGAAAATGGAGCTTGTAAAGAGGCAACGACTTCAACTTCATCAGCACCGGCTAGTACTTGTTCTGCCACTAATTGTGGGAATTGTGGCACAGTTTCTAACTGTACTGCGGCTGGTTGTAAATGGGATTACAGTGGAAATTACTGTGTTAAAAAGATGACTTCACCAGCACCAGCTAGTACTTGTTCTGCTACCAACTGTGGTAATTGTAATCAAGCTCAATGTAGTCAATTGGCTGAATGTAGATGGGCTGGCGGTGCTTGTATACCAGTGACAACGGCATTAGTAAATTGTAAATGTGGCGGTTCGTTTGATGAGTGTGAGAATGGGGATTGGGTAGATTGGAGTGTTATGGACAGCGAGTTGACTCATTATTGGAAATGTAAATGTAGGAATAGTGAGACAATATTAAATTGTCTTAAAACTAAATCAACTTCTGGTACTGGTGATACTGGTTCAACATCGTCATCAGCACCAGCTTCCAATTGTTCTCCATCTAACTGTAGTGCTTGTACAACAGTTTCTCTTTGTTCTAGTACTGGAGGTAAATGTACATGGAGTAATGGAGCTTGTATAACAACACCAACAACAATTTGTACTTCTGGAACATATAAATGTGATGGAAGAAATTTGATGGTATGTAAATCTGATGGTTCTGGTTGGAACTTATCAGAAGAATGTGGTATCGATCAGACTTGTAATTCAATCACCAAAACATGTGATACCAAGGTAACCATTATTAATCCCTCAGGAATTAAATTAAGTGCCAGTAAAATCAGTTTGTATGTCGGAGAGAAACAACAGATAACAATAACAGTGGAACCAGAGAACGCTTCTAACAAAACAGTAACTTGGTCAACCAGTAATAATTTAATAGCCAGTGTGTCAGATACAGGAATGGTAATAGCAAAGAGTATTGGAACAGCAACTTTGACAGCTAAGACAGTAAATGGAAAAACAGCTGAAGTGAATGTGGAAGTAAAGACCAAGGCTGGTTGTATAGCAGATGGTAAAACTTATAGTATTGGTTCAAAAGCTTGTGGTGTTCATGGTGAATACACTAGGGATAATGTATATATTTGTAATTCAGATGGTAAGTGGTCATATTTATTTAAGTGTGAAGAGGGTTGTAAAGATGGAGCTTGTAATTGTTACGATGATGGTAGTGGTAAGACTTACAGTGCTGGTTCAAAAATTTGTGATTCTGCTAAGAAAAATGTAATAACTTGTAAATCAAATGGTAATTGGTCGGATAAAGAAAATTGCCCTAATGGTTGTGAAAATGGAGCTTGTAAAGAGGCAACGACTTCAACTTCATCAGCACCGGCTAGTACTTGTTCTGATACTAAATGTAGTCTTTGTAATCAGGCTCAATGTTATCAAAAATCTAAATGTGAATGGAATGATAGTTTGGGGAGATGTGTACAGAAGACTTCCACACCATCAACGACTTCTACTACTGGTTCAATTTCATCAGCACCAGCTAGTACTTGTTCTGCTTCCAATTGTGGTGATTGTGCTACAGTTTCTAACTGTACTGCGGCTGGTTGTAAATGGGATTACAGTGGAAATTACTGTGTTAAAAAGATGACTTCACCAGCACCAGCTAGTACTTGTTCTGCTACCAACTGTGGTAATTGTAATCAAGCTCAATGTTATCAAAAATCTAAATGTGAATGGAATGATAGTTTGGGGAGATGTGTACAGAAGACTTCCACACCATCAACGACTTCTACTACTGGTTCAACTTCATCAGCACCAGCTAGTACTTGTTCTGCTTCCAATTGTGGTGATTGTGCTACAGTTTCTAACTGTACTGCAGTTGGTTGTAAATGGGATTACAGTGGAAATTACTGTGTTAAAAAGACGGCTTCATCAGCACCGGCTACTGTGAGTGCTGAATGTGCTCCGCTTGGGGTTCAAGATAATTTAGTGTTGGGTGATGATTTGTGTGTGAAAGGGGTGCCGAGTGAGTTTAAAACAACTACTGATGGTTGGAGTTGGAAATGTGGTGGATCTGGTTACAGAACAGTGGCTTGTAGTGCGAAAAAATCGACAGCTGATAATCGGCCAACTTATTGTTATGGCAGTTGTTTGACTAGAGATGTGTGTTTAAGTAGACAAGGTCAAGTTTTGCCGTTGGGTAGTGGTTATACCAGATACAGTAATTGTGATGATGGTGAGATTTGTTGTGTCAATATTTCTTCTGGGCCGCCTAAGTGTGGAGTTTCATCTGGAAAAACTTTAGTACCGGGAGATGATTTATGTGAAGTGGGTAGTTATAGTGATTTTAAGGCTAACAGTTTGGGTTGGAGTTGGAAATGTAGTGTGTCTGGTTATGGAACAGTAAGTTGTAATGCTTCCAAGGGAGTTTATGGGAGACAGTGTGCTGAGAAAAAGGATGAGGCTTTTTGTGCGTTGCCGTCACAATGTACTGGAACTAATTATGGTCAGGTTGATTGTGAAAATGGGAAGATTTGTTGTGGTGAGACTACGGTTAAAATTGATGGTGTTTGCGGTACTGATAAATTATCTTGTCAGGCAGGGACGGTAGACGATGAGGCAGTGGCAGATACGAATGATTTTTATAAATGGGCGTGTCGAGGAATTCATGGCGGAAGTGATGTAACAAATTGTGCTTATAAAAAGCCGGTGCCGGTAGTGCCGATGTTAATTTTAAGTGCCACCAAGATTTCTCTTTATCCAGGAGAAACTCATCAGATAACAGCAACCTTAAAACCAGAAACAGCCAAGGTTAATTCTTGGACAAGCAACAACAATGGAGTGGCGACGGCAAGTCGGAAAACAGATAAAGTAGGGGTAATTAGAGCGGTAACGCCGGGAACAACAGATGTGGTGGTTAGGGCTAGTAATGGCAAAACTGCAGCGGTAAGAGTGATTGTTAATAAAAGACCTCAACCGACTGTTGTTGTTCCGACTGTGAGATTAACACCGATACCAACGATTAGACCGACAGTGGTTCCAACTGGAACATCACCAGTGCCAACCCTTAAACCAACAAGTCCGGTTTCTTTGAACTGCACTAACCCCACCGGTAAAAACAACGACAAACTCTGTTTTGTTAACACCAATGAGATTAAGACTTGTGTCAACGGCACTTGGTCTAATCCGGTAGCTTGTCAATATGGCTGCAGCGCTGGAAGCAGGATGTGCAATGGAGCTCCAACTGACAAAGAAGTTAACTTCAAAATCACTTTTGATGGTGTCAGACCAAATGCAGAATGTATTTCAGTTCTAGATTTGGTGGACGTGGAAGTAGCCAATGTGCCAACCAATAAGTATCAAGGTGACTTGAGTTCTGGTTTCAGCCTAGTCAATGGTGAGGTTGATTCAAGGGACAATCAGGTATTCCAGGTTAACAACCTAGTGCTCGATCCGAACACTTTCAAGGGAGTCAATAAATTTAACTACATTAGGGTTAAAGGACCATTCCACTTAAAACGAAGAATGTGTCAGGATAACCAAAACGGCAAGATCCCGGAACATGTTAAGTGTGATATCTCATTGGATAACTCAGATAAGGTGTATAACTTCAAAAACTACACTCTGCTAGCAGGCGATGTAGTCAAAGATGGAGTTATCAATACCGCTGACAGATCCTTTGTTAAAACCAGATTTAATCCTTCAGCTGAAGTCTTGTGCGGCAGAGAAGGGGATCTAAACCTTGACGGAGTTGTTAACTCTATTGATATGGATTTAGTCAAATATTCTTTATCTGAGATAGATGATGAATAAAAGACTAGTTTTGGTCTATTGACCAATCCTAAAAAAAGTGTTTAACTTTTTTATATTAAAGATTTTTTAAAATGAAACAGATAAGATTTTTGAAACAAAAGGGAATATCCCAGATTTTTTTATTGGTTTCCATGTTGGTAGTAGCAGTCTCTTTACCGATAGCAACAAAATTAGTTCAGCAAAATCAGGAAAATAGAAGTCAGGCGGCGATTACAGTTGGTGGTTCATGCAACAGCATAACTGACACCCAAAAGAAGTGTAGTGGAAGTACGGTGGTTGAATGCATAAGACAGTATGCCAGTCCCGCTAAATGGGTGACTGTTGAGACTTGTAGGAATGGTTGTAGTAACGGGAAGTGTAATTCACTCTGTTCTGTTGGTAGCTATAGATGTAATGGTACAACTCAGTTGCAAAAATGTTCAAACAGCAGCAATGCGTTATCAGCCAAAGATGGATGGGTAGTTTGGAGTAATGATACTTATTGTCCTTCTATAGGAAAGGTTTGTAAGACTGTAAGTGGTGTTGCTGGTTGTTATGATGATACGATTGCTAGTGTTTGTACTCCGAACCAAAAAAGATGTAAAACTGGATCAACAACTGTATCACAAACTTGTAATTCTACTGGGACGGCTTGGGTTGATTCAACTTGTCCTTCGGGTAAAGTTTGTAGTAGTGGCTCATGTTTTACATCTTGTAGTGGAAGCGGTGGTCGTTGTAGTTCTTCTTCATCTGATTGTACTGCTGGCGTTTTGTATGTTCCTGGAGCATCTGATTGTTTGGGTCAATTTTGCTGCAAAAAGGCTACAGTTCCAGTTTGTACTGCCAACACCTACAAATGTGATGGTAGAAATTTAATGGTATGTAAATCTGATGGTTCAGGTTGGAGTCTGTCAAGAGAATGTGGAATTGATCAGACATGTAATGCAACCACAAAAACATGTAATGCAAAGGTAGTGGCTTGTACTAGCTTTACTTATAGTGCTTGGGGTAATTGTATTAATGGAACTCAGACTAGAACTGTGGCGACAAGATCGCCTTCAGGATGTACTGGTGGTAATCCTGACACTTCTCGCTCGTGTAAATCGGCTCAGTGCGGCAGTTACAATGGCAGTACCTCTGTTACCAGATCTCCCAATGGAACTGAGGCTTGTTATGAAGGAGGAATTAGTTTTAGTGATAGCACTGCTGCCAGTGGTTACTACAGATGGACTTGCACCGGAGTGGGAACTGGTAATGTAGTTAGTTGTTCGGCAAAGAAGTATGTAGCTCCTACCTGTTCTGCAACTAGCTGCAGCGCTTGTTCCGCGACTCAATGTAGGAATACCACCGGCTGTTATTTTGACGGGACAACCGGTATTTGTAAACAGAGAACCTCTGGTTGTTCTTCTTCTAATTGTGGTGCTTGTCCTAATTTAGAGTGTAGTTCAACATATGGTTGTTATTTAGTGAATGGAGTTTGTACTAAGGTAGGGAACACTACTCCAAGTGGGAATTGTAGTAGTCAAAATTGTAGAGGTTGTACAACAAAATCAAATTGTACTGCAGTTCAAGACGGTAAATGCGCTTGGGATGCTCAGAATTTTTGTCGACCAGCCAACAGTTGTACTGATAAGGTGCCCAATGGTGCTTGTCGGCCAAGCTGTGGAAGCAATGAACAGATTTCTACGGTTCCTAATTCTAGTGCCGACTGTCGAATTGGCGGTTCAGGTTATTGTTGTGTGCCCAAAACGAGCACAAAAATCAATGGTGCCTGTAAGACCTATCCAAATGGTGTAAATGATACAACCACTAAAAATAGTGACTGGTGTACTGCCGGCACAGTCTATTGGACAGATGTAGCCGGAACAGATGGTGTCTACAACTGGCGATGTGATGGAGCTAATGGAGGAACTAATGCTACTTGTAGTGCGAGAAGATTATTTAACGGATGTCCCACATCTGGATTGGTCGCCGGAAACTATCTGAGTTTAGGGTCTTATGCTTGCGGAATTAAGTCGGGAGAGACTGATGTAAGATATAAGTGCGAAGAAAATGGTAAAGCACCAGTTCGTGTTGGCAGATGTCCTGATATGTGTCGTAATGGGGTCTGTGTTGGTGGTAGTCAACCTCCAGTTCCTCCGGTGCCGCCAACAGCGACGCCGACTCTTCAGCCGGGTGAGACCTCTTTGATTTTGAGTGCCACCAAAGTGGAGTTGTATCCGGGAGAGAAACAATTAATCACGGCTAAAGTAATGCCATCAGGTGAAGTGATCTCATGGTTGGGAAACAATCCATCTGTTGCTTACGTATCGGAACCAAATGGCAACAACATTTATATTGTGGCAGTGTCTCCAGGTCAGTCAGTGGTAACGGTGACTGATAGCAATGGAAAGACGGCAACAATTCAGGTGACAGTTAAAGATGGTTCGAGCAATGATGAGTTTATTAGCGGTATCCACGTAGATCCTCAAGAGGCGACAATAGAAAAGGGTAAGGAAGTAACTATAAAGGTGGTTTTGGATGTGGTTAAACTGTCTGATTGGGAAGCAATGAAGGACGGTAATATTGACCAGTCTAAAATAACTAAGGTTACCTGGACTCCAAATAGTAAATATAAATTAGTGTGGACAAGTAAAAGTCCAGCAGTAGCTACAGTTTCTAGTGCAGGTGTGGTTAAAGGAGTGAGTGTAGGTGAAGTTGATATTGATGTGTCTCCAGAGGATTTAGATCCGACTGAAACAGTTAAAATTAAAGTAGTGTCTGGTAGCGCTCCAGTCTCTCAAGACTGCACTAACCCCACCGGTAAAAACAACGACAAACTCTGTTTTGTTAACACCAATGAGATTAAGACTTGTGTCAACGGCACTTGGTCTAATCCGGTAGCTTGTCAATATGGCTGCAGCGCTGGAAG
>Ga0255345_1000343_pt1 | contig 79134 bp, 62 predicted proteins | sample wastewater_treat_6_FD_192415 | JGI IMG/M metagenome (GOLD analysis project Ga0255345, IMG submission 192415) | Wastewater microbial communities from Lulu Island WWTP, Vancouver, Canada - plant20 | ecosystem: Engineered > WWTP > Wastewater > Unclassified | place: Canada: Vancouver, British...
TTTCCCGGTAGAAATATGCCGCGAGCAGGCATAGCCCCGTGACGGCGAGAAGGGCCGCGAGGGGCCAGAACCGGTTGTTCCGCGCGAAACTTCCGAAGACGGAGAGCATGATCGTGCCGAGGAGCCGGCCCGCGGTGGAGATCACGAGAAAGGTCGCGGCTCGCATGTGGGACAGGCCCAGGATGTAGCAGAGGTAGTCCTTCGGGAACCCGGGGATGAGGAACAGGAAAAAGGCGATGAATCCCCCCTTGCGCTCCAGGACGTAGTCGTACTTTCGCAGCGTCTCCGGCTTGACGACCCGCTCCACCAGGGGCAGGCCGAAGACATGGGCGAGCAGGAAGGCGATCCAGGAGCCGATCGTGAGCCCGACCGTCGAGTACAGGGTGCCGAGCCATGGGCCGTACAGGTAACCGCCGATGAACCCGCTCACCTCGCCGGGGATGGGGGCAAAGATGACCTGGAGGATCTGCAGGGCGATGAAGAGGACCTCGTCGTAGGGGTCATGGGAGGTGATCAGCCGGGCCGCCTGTTCGCGATCGGAAAAGAACACGTACAGGTCGTAATGGAAGAAGAGATACGCCCCGATCGAAAAGAAGGCGACGAGAACCAGGGCGCTGAGGACGTAGTGTCTTTTCATGGGGTCAGGGCTTTGCGGTCACGCACGGCAGCGGGCTCCGTTCCGTGAGCGCCTCTTTTTAGCAGAGAACGCGCATGAATACAAACCCGATTCGCCGACGACGGGTTCGAGCAAAGGCGCAGGTTTCGGAGTCCGGGGACGGATGGATGGGATGGGGAGGCGGGCAGGGGGGAGGGACAAGCCCCCGTCGTTCAGGTTTTCGCCTGCCCCATTCTTCAGGCCGAGCCGACCGTGCCGGAGAGTCCCGTCGCGGTCTTGAGCCGCTGCAACTCCCCCCGCACGCGCGTCAACTCGTCGCTCGTCTCCTTGAGGCGGCGGGCAAGCACTTCCGCCATGACCATGTAGTAGATTGCGGCGAAGGCCACCCGGTCCTCTTTCCGGAGGTTTTCCATGGCGGCCACGTCCGTGGCCAGGCAGACCGTTTCGTCAATGGCCGACACCGACGACGTCCGGGCGGAAACGGACAGGAGGCGCATCTCGCCGAACACGTCGCCCGTGCGAGCAAGGACCTTGATCTCCACGCCCTGACGGGTGACGCGGACCTTTCCCGAAACGATGAAGTAGATCCGCTGGTCGGGCTCGTCCTCCCGAGTGATCGTCTCGCCGGGCCCGTACTTGAGGATCTGGCTGCAGCCGAGGATCTTGCGGAGGTCCCTCTTGTCGAAGGCCTGCAGCTTCGGGATCTTGCGGAGCGCCCGGATGATCTCGCCGTTCCCCTGGAGGACCTGCATGAGTGTCTTGCTCCCGGAAAAGGATGTCTGCGCCGGAGGCTGCCCATGGCGAACCGTTCAGCCCCTCGGATTGAAATTTATGAAAGATTCATGCCAATGCGGAATGGCAAAGGGCAAAAGGCGAAGGGCGAAAGGCAAAGGGCGAAAGGCGAAAGGCAAAGGACAAAGGGCAAAAGGCGAAGGGCGAAGGGACCCTTACCCCTGTCCCCTTGACCCTGCTTTGCGCCATTGACTTGGGTCGTCTCTTCGTTTAATTTGAAACGCCCGCTATTCCGGCGGATTGGAGTTTTCATGCGAGTCGGCATCATCCATACCCGGGGCTCCGCCTGCCAGTGCGGAGAGTCCATCCGAAGGGGCCTCGAGGCCCTGGGCCACGAATCCCTGCTCGTGAACTCCGGGGACGTCGAGCTTCACGTCCCGGAGATGGTCCGGGGCTGCGACATCGTCTTCGACCACACGGATACCTACCGGGGAAGGGGCCGCTTTCGCTCCCTCGTGCGGTCGCTCCTCGAGGCGCATGGGCTGCCCGTCGCGGGCCCCGATGCGAAGGCCTGCGCCCTGGCTGACGACAAGGCTGCGGCCAAGATGCGCCTCGCGGCGGCCGGCGTCCCCGTGCCCCCGGGTTTCGTCGTGACTTCGGCAGGAGAAACCCTGCCGGGCTGGCTCGCGCCTCCCCTGATCCTCAAGCCCGTCTACGAGCACATGAGCCGGGGGCTTACGCTCGTCCGGGACAAGGCCGAAGCATCGGAGCGACTGTCGGAACTTCTGTCCCGACTCGGCGAGCCCGTCCTCGCGGAGATGTTCATCCCGGGACGGGAGTTTGCCGTCTCCGTCGTGGACGGGCCCCGGGGGCCGGAGGTCCTTCCACCGCTGGAGTGGCTGGCCGGGGGCGAGGGGATCCTCACGGAGGAATTCAAGAGTCGGAACGTGCTCCCCGGGCGCCGGGACGCCGCGAGGGCCCGCCTGGAACCCGAAGAGCTCCGGGATCTGGAGGCTCTTTCCGTTGCCGCCTTCGGGGCGCTGGGCCTCAGGGACTATGCCCGCTTTGACGTGCGCCGCTCGCCGGGGGGGACGTTCTTCTTCATGGAAGCCAATGTCACGCCGAGCATGGAGCCCGAGGAAGCGCTGGCCCTGTCGGCCCGCTGGGCGGGCATGGATTTCCCGTCCCTGCTGGAACGGATCCTTTCGGCGGCGCTCAGGCGGGCGCCTGCGCCGAGGGGAGCGGCAAGGGAGATGACGGTCGGCCTGCCCGCCGGCCCGGCCAGGCTCCGGCTGCCTGCGGGGGTGCACGTGCCTCCGCCTTCCACGCTGGAGCTTGCCCGCCTGCTCGACGTGCGCCCCGGGGAGCGGGTGCTCGACCTGGGCTGCGGCAGCGGGGTTCTCGCCCTGGCGGCGGCCATGCAGGGCGCCGGGAGGGTGGTGGCGGCCGACGTGGACCCCGCTGCGCTGGACGCGGCAACCGCAAATGCCGCGCTCAACGGGCTCTCGGACCGCGTCGAGATCCGGGCCGGCTCCTGGTATGAAGCCCTTGCGGGAGACGAACGCTTCGACGTGATCGTCGCGACGCCGCCGCAGACGCCGGGGCAGAGGCCCTTCGGGCCCCGTTACGGGGGCGCCGACGGCACGCAACACCTGCTTGCGGTCATCGACGGGGCCCTGGGACGGCTCGATCCGGAACGGGGCCGACTCTGGGTCGCGGCCATTTCGATTGCGAACGTTTCCCGGGCCCTGGAGCGGCTCCGGGAACGGTTCGAAACGGTGGAGATCGTCGGCCAGACGCAGCGACCCTTCACGGCCCGCGAGTACGACGAAATGGATGAGGGGCTCTTCCCGTATCTCCAGGCGTTGAACCGCCAGGGGATTTCGGAGTTCCACCAGATCTCCGGGGAGGAATACGCCTTCCGGAACCTCTTTATCCGCGCCTCCGGGGTGAAGAGCCCATGAGGCGGCTCATCATCAACGCCGACGATCTCGGCGCCGACGTGGCCCGGAACGAAGGGATCTTCGAGGCGATCCGGGCGGGGGTCGTGACGAGCGCGAGCATCCTCCCCAATGGGCCCGCCCTGGATCACGCGATCGAGGGGATTCGCGCAGGCGGCTTCGACCGGGTCTCCTTCGGGGTCCATCTGAACCTCAGCGAGGGCCGGCCGCTGGCATCGGGTCTCTCCCGCCTCACCGGCCCCGACGGGCGTTTCCTCGGCAAGGCCGGGGCGCACAGGCTCCTCATGGGCCCGGGGGATGCATCCATCGAGGCCGATATTGCGAGGGAGGCGGCCCTGCAGATCCGGAGACTCTGCGATGCGGGGGTTGACGTGACGCATATCGACGGCCACCAGCACGTCCACGTCTTCCCCGCGGCCCTCCAGGCCGTGGCGGTTGTCGCGAAGGGCCTAGGCATCCGCAGGATGCGGATCCCGGAGGAGACGCTGCGGTTCGGTGACGACACGCCGGCCGGGTTGATGGAAGAGGCCCGGCGGTTTTCAGCCCTGGGCCGCAAAGCCCGGAAGGTCCTTGCCGGTATGCGGATCGCGGCGAGCGATCACTTCCGGGGGCTGGTGCTGAAGGGCAGGCTCGACCCGGCGGCCCTGGTGAAACTCGCCGGGACGCTGCCCGAAGGCACGACGGAACTGATGGTCCACCCGGGGCGGGCCGCCGATCGGGAGCCCTTTTCGGCCTTCTCCTCGGCGGACCGCGAACGGGAACTGGAGGCCCTTCTGGACCCGCGCTTCCGCCTTGCCCTGGACTCGTCCGGGGCGGTACTGATTTCCTTCAGGGAGATGGATCGGTGAACCCGTTCAAACTGCTCATCCTCACCCCGACGGCGCTGCCCGCCGTGACGGGCAACGCCATGACGGCCGAGCGGTGGCGCCGTTCGCTCGTCGGCACGGGGCTCGACGTGCGGGTCATCGCGACGGAAGGCATTGCGGCACAGGACCTCCTGAGGGACATCGACCGATTCGCCCCCGATATTTTTCATGTCCACAACGCCTTCCGTGCAGGCCGTCTTCTGCTCGATGCCGCCCTGTCCGGCTGCCGGGGGCGCCTGCCCCTGGTCGTATCCCCCTCGGGAACCGACTTGAACATCGAGTCCCGGGTTCTCGGCAGACGGGAGATCGTCGAGGAGGTTCTGGACAGGGCCGACGCCATCATCGTGCAGAGCGAGGAGGGCCGGTCGAGACTGGCGGAGATCGTTCCGGCGAAGATGGACCGCGTCTTCTCCGCCCCCAAGGCCTTCGTGTGGCTCGGCGAAGAGCCGTACGACCTCCGGGCGTCCTGCGGTTTTGGCGCCGGGGACGTCCTGTTCTTCATGCCGGCCGGGATCCGGCCTGTGAAAGGCAACCTCGAATGCCTGCTGGTCTTCGAGACGGTGCACGGCCGGCGCCCGAACGCACGCATCGTCTTCTCGGGGCCCGCACTGGACAAGGTGTACGCGGACCGGTTTCAAAAAGAGGTGCGGCGGCGGGCGCAATTTGCGCGATGGATCCCGCCGATTGCGCCGGCGGCCATGCGGTCTGCCTATGCCTCCGCGGATGTGGTCCTGAACGGTTCCTTCTCCGAGGGGCTTTCCAACGTGCTGGTCGAGGGGAAGGCTGCCGGCAGACCGCTTCTTGTCTCGGACGTCCCCGGGAACCGCTGGCCCGTGCTGGGCGATCAGGGCGATGCGCCCATGGGGCTTCTCTTCGAACATTCCCGAACGGACGATTTCGTGGGCAAGGCCCTGAATCTCATCGACGACGCGGGACTTCGGCGACGCCTGGGAGAGGCAGGGGCGGCCTACGCATCCCGCATGCCCGGGCCCTGCGACGAGGCGCGCGCGCTCATTACCGTATATATAGACGCAATGGGAGGGCTGCGAGGGAAGGAACCCACGGGATCAGGGTAAGATGGCAACACCCTGCCGTTCCCCGTCTCTTGACGATAAACCTGTCCACGACGCCGGGAAAGAAAATTCACCTGGCGAACCCGATTTTCATGCTGCAACCCGGACCCGCTGTGCAAAGGATCCGCTCTTTGATCCCAGATCGTCGAATAATCTTACAGTGGGGCATATCCTTCTATCATATTGTATTCTATGCAGAATTGCTGACACCGGCCGACGCCGGCCGTTTGAACTGTAAAGACATTTTACGGAAAATCCCGCCATCCACAGCCCCCAAGGTGAATATATTGAATGATATCAAGGTGATACAAAATGGTATTTCTTTTGCTACATATTTATCCAGTTTTACCTTTTTCTGTTGTTGTTAACCTTCCTTACTCGTTCATCACGTTAACGGGCTCCTTTCCTGATGATCTGGAATAATAGAGTTATTTTTCGAATACATACAATCTTCTCATGACAAAATGGCCATACCGGTGGAGGGTTTCCATGAAAAAGCACACTTCGGCGCTCGCACTCTTTTTTGCGATACTTCTGACGCTTCTGTTCCTGTCCGGATGCGGAAAGATTGACCTCAAGTCGGATTACCAGGTCGTGTTTCTGACCAACGGCCAGGCCTTCATCGGCAAGCTCGAGGGCGCGGGCTCGGAATATCCGCTTCTCAAGGACGTGTATTACATCCAGAGCGGGGTGGAGCAGGGCACGAAGCAGGTGACCAATGTCCTCGTCAAGAGGGGCAGGGAGCTGCACGGGCCGGACTTCATGTACATCAACGCCCGGAATATTCTCATGATCGAGCCCGTGTCGGCCGAGTCCCAGGTGGGGAAACTGATCAAGGAGGCCAAGGCACAGGAGGCCAAGGCGCAGTCGAAGTGAATCGGGGTGCGTTACTGCCGTGAGTGAAGGGGGATCGAAATGAAAAGCCACTCTCGTCGATTCGTCGGTGCCGGTCTGGCCGGTCTGGTTTTGATTGCCCTGGCCGCAGTGTTTGCCGTCAGTGCAACCATCACCTGGAACGACGGTACGGGGTCGTGGAATGTGCCGGCAAACTGGAATCCGAACACGTTGCCCGGCGCGGTCGATGACGTGGTCATCACGGACGGCATTGCCGGCCCCACAGCCGTCATCACGCACAACACCGGTACCGACACCATCCACACCCTCAGCAACGCCGAAACCGTTGTGGTGAACGGCGGGAGTTCACTTGCGATCAGCGCAGGGGGGACGAACACCGGTACGATTCAGGCCGGCGGGTTGTCGGCAGGAACGTTGCACCTGAACGGCGGGACCCTGACCAATACGGGGGGAACTCTAGCGGCGGGCGACAGCGGAGTCGTTTCCCTGAGCGGGGTGACAATCCTTAACGGTACGCTGACGACGTCGGGCAGCGGGGTGATCACGACGCCCAGCGGCGGCGCCGTGCAGAATGCGGCCACGCTCAACGGTGTGACGATAGCCGCCGGCAGCCGGTTCGTCGGCGCCGACAACAGCCAGACCATCCTGCTCGGCACGATCACCAACAACGGCACGATGGCGCTCGCCTCGACGGGCCCGGCGGCCGACTTCTACCTCGGCGGCGATGCCACCCTGGCAGGCAGCGGCGTGATGACGCTCAGCAATAACCTCGGCAACCGCATCTGGGGCGGCGCCAACAGCCGTCTGACCAACTCGGCGGGTCACAGGATCGAGGGCGCCGGTCAGATCGGGGTGAACTACATCGCGATCACCAATGAGGGGCTGATCGTTGCGAATCAGCCCACGCCGCTGGTGATTTACCCGGGCTCGGGGGGAATGATCAACACGGGAACGCTGCGGGCGGCCAACGGCGCGACGCTGCAATTGTACGGCCGCAACGTTGACAACACCGGCGGCACGATCGAGGCGCAGAGCGGTTCGACAGTGCAATTGGTCAGCGGGGCCGTGATCCTCAACGGCACGCTGACGACGTCGGGCAGCGGGGTGATCACGACGCCCAGCGGCGGCGCCGTGCAGAATGCGGCCACGCTCAACGGTGTGACGATAGCCGCCGGCAGCCGGTTCGTCGGCGCCGACAACAGCCAGACCATCCTGCTCGGCACGATCACCAACAACGGCACGATGGCGCTCGCCTCGACGGGCCCGGCGGCCGACTTCTACCTCGGCGGCGATGCCACCCTGGCAGGCAGCGGCGTGATGACGCTCAGCAATAACCTCGGCAACCGCATCTGGGGCGGCGCCAACAGCCGTCTGACCAACTCGGCGGGTCACAGGATCGAGGGCGCCGGTCAGATCGGGGTGAACTACATCGCGATCACCAATGAGGGGCTGATCGTTGCGAATCAGCCCACGCCGCTGGTGATTTACCCGGGCTCGGGGGGAATGATCAACACGGGAACGCTGCGGGCGGCCAACGGCGCGACGCTGCAATTGTACGGCCGCAACGTTGACAACACCGGCGGCACGATCGAGGCGCAGAGCGGTTCGACAGTGCAATTGGTCAGCGGGGCCGTGATCCTCAACGGCACGCTGACGACGTCGGGCAGCGGGGTGATCACGACGCCCAGCGGCGGCGCCGTGCAGAATGCGGCCACGCTCAACGGTGTGACGATAGCCGCCGGCAGCCGGTTCGTCGGCGCCGACAACAGCCAGACCATCCTGCTCGGCACGATCACCAACAACGGCACGATGGCGCTCGCCTCGACGGGCCCGGCGGCCGACTTCTACCTCGGCGGCGATGCCACCCTGGCAGGCAGCGGCGTGATGACGCTCAGCAATAACCTCGGCAACCGCATCTGGGGCGGCGCCAACAGCCGTCTGACCAACTCGGCGGGTCACAGGATCGAGGGCGCCGGTCAGATCGGGGTGAACTACATCGCGATCACCAATGAGGGGCTGATCGTTGCGAATCAGCCCACGCCGCTGGTGATCGATCCCGGCTCGAACGGGGTGACCAACACCGGCACGCTGCAGGTCAACGCGGGCAGCACGCTGCAGGTGACGGACGGCTTGACCAATTTCAGCGGCACGACCCTGACGGGCGGCACGTATATCGTATATGGCTCGGTGGGCAACCTCGGGACCATGAGCCTCGCCAACGCCAACATCGTCACGAACGCGGCGACGATCGTTCTGGACGGGTCGAACGCGATTCTCAACCGGTATGATAATGGGACGGATGCACTGGCTAATTTTGCCGTAAACGCGGCAACCGGCCGCTTCACCATCCGGAACGGCAGGAACATCGCCACAGCCGGAGCCTTCAGCAATGCCGGCGTGGTGACCATCGGCGACCTGAGCCTCTTCACCGCCAATGGCGTGTTCACGAACACCGGTGAGTTGCAGCTGCGCGGCGGTGTTTTCACGGCTTCGGGTTATCAGCTGACCAACAGCGGAAGCATCAATGGTTTCGGCACACTGGATCCTCTGCTGGTCGGCAATGCCGGCTCCATGATCGCAGATGGCGGAACGCTGGCGGTTTCTCAGATTTCGGGAAACGGCGGCACCGTTCAGTCAAACCCCGGCGCGACGCTTCAGGTCCTGGGCCCGGCTTCCGCCGGAACCCTGATCAATAACGGCAGTCTGTCGCTCTCGAGTTCCGGCATCACGGTGTACACCGACTACCGGAACGCCAATTTCGGCGCGGGCAACAGCTTCCGTGCGCGCGCCAATGTTCTGGGCACCGGCCTGATTCTGGCCAGCGGCGATGTCGGCCTCAGTTTGAGCGGGGCGGGAATCAGCGGGGGGACGACTGCAACTCCGACCCTCGCGCTCGGCAACGTGCACGCAGGGGTCGCCAGCAGCGGGTCCTTCAACATCAACAACACCGGCACAACCGGCCCGGTACTGCGTGGCGCCGTTCAGAATACCGGCATCACGGTACCCGGCCTTGGCGTAACGGCACAGAACTATGGACCTGTCGCGCTTGGCGGCTCGGAGACGGTCAGTTATACCTACACCCCGGCGGCAGGCGGTGTTCTGTCCGGACAGACCTTCAACGTGGTCACCAACTTCGACAATGTTCCCGGCAAGACCGTCACGGTGACCGGCGCTGCCTATAACCTTGCCATCGGCAGTGCGACCCCGTCACGCCTGGACTTTGCCAACCAGCGGGTGGGCGGGACGGCAACGCAGGCGCTTATCGTAACGAACGCGGCCCCGGCGGGGTCTTACACGGAAGGGCTCAGCGCGAACTTCGGTACGGCGGCGGGAGCCGCTCAGAATGTCGGCGGCCCGATCATCCGGCTCGCGGGCGGCGCCAGCGACTCGGGCACGATGGGTGTGCGTCTCGACACATCCGCCGCAGGAGCGAAGACGGGCAGCGTGACCTTGCATTACGTCTCCGACGGCACCGGCACGAGCGGCCTCGGCGTCACGGAACTGACGTCCCAGACGATCAACGTTTCCGGCCATGTGTACCAGGTTGCGCAGCCGACGCTGACGTCGAGCAACATCGCCTTCACCAATCGGCACGTGGGGGATGCGGCGACGCAGTCGCTGACGATGACCAACACGAGCGCCGCCCTGGCGGGGTACCAGGAAGGGCTGAACGCGAGCTTCAGCGGCGCCTCGTCCGGGATCACGGGGAGCGGCACGATCGTCAACCTGGCGCAGGGCGCGAGCAGCACGGCCCTGGCGGTGGGGATCGACACGTCGACGGCGGGGGCCAAGAGCGGCACGGCGACCCTCGCCCTGGCCTCCAACGGCACGGGGACGAGCGGCCTGACGGAACTGACGCTGGCCCCGCAGACCGTGAACGTCTCGGGCAGCGTCTACCGCCTGGCCAACGCCGTGATCAACAATGCGGGGACGTTCAGCTTCGGCAACGTCCACGTGGGCGACACGGTGCAGCAGGCGCTCTCCATCACCAACAGCGCGGCCAATGACGGCTACTCGGAGCGGCTCAACGCGGGCTTCGGCGGCGCCACGGACGGGCGCATCACCACCAGCGGCAGCATCGCGCAGCTGGCGGCGGGGGCCACCAATGCGAGCAGCATGGTGCTCGGGGTCAACACCGCGGCGGCGGGCGCTGTCAACGGCATGGCCACGGTGAACTTCGCCTCCGACGGCACGGGGACGAGCGGGCTGGGCATCACGGTCCTGCCGTCGCAGAGCGTGACGGTGACCGCGACGATCGAGGGCGGCGTTTACCGGCTGGCCAGCCCGGTCATCCAGACGGCGCAGCCGGTCAACTTCGGCAATGTCCGGATCGGCACGGCGGTAACCCCCCGGGCCCTTTCGATCCTGAACAGCGCGCCGAACGACGGCTACTCGGAGCGGCTCAACGCGAGCGCCAACGGGACCACGGGCGGGGTGACCGCCGGCGGTTCCTTCACCCTGCTGGCCCCGCAGGGGGTCAACAGCACGGCGATCCAGGTGGGGCTCGACACCTCGGTGGCGGGGAACCGGGGCGGGGCGGCCACCATCACCTTCCAGTCCGACGGCACGGGGACGAGCGGGCTGGGGATCACGGCCCTGCCGTCGCAGAACGTGCAGGTCACGGGCAACGTCTACCGGCTGGCCAACCCGGCGCTGAACACGCCGAGCGTGACGCTGGCGGCGCGTGTCGGGGATGCCGGCCCCACCGCCTCGATCGGCCTCACCAACAGCTCGCCCGATGTCTACACAGAGGGCCTCAATGTCACACGCGGCGCAACCGCAGCGGGATTCACGTCTTCGGGCGGCATCGGCAATCTGGCCGCCGGCCAGACCAGCAGCTTGAATGCGATCCAGGTAGCCCTCAATACCGGCACGGCGGGCAGCTTCTCGGGTACGCAGGCGCTGGCCTACGTCTCCACGGGGGCCGGCACCACGTCGTCGCCGGATGTCTCCGTCGGCAGTGGTTCCGTCACCCTCGCGGGCAGGGTCTACACGCCCGCGGTGGCCAGTGTCAACACGACCCCCGTCGACTTCGGCATCGTGCACGTGGGCGACGTGGTTGCCGCAAGGAATGTGGCGGTCACCAACGCCGCGACGGCCACGGCCCTGAACGATGTCCTGGTGGGTACAATCAACACGGGCGGTTCCTCTTCCTTCAGCGCGGCAGGCGATCTCGGTTCCGGTCTGGGTGCGGGGCAGACGAACAACACCTCGCTCAACGTGCAGCTGAATACCAGCATCGCGGGAATTTACAACGGTGCCGCCAACCTGGCGCTCTCGAGCCACAACGCGGATATGGCGGATCTGCCGCTTGCCACGACGGCCGTCGCGCTCAGCGCCACCGTGAACAATTACGCCAACCCGGTCTACAACCGTGTGACGGGTGACGGCACCCTCAGCGGCGGCGGGTTGAGCTACACCCTGGATTTCGGCGAGGTCGTGCAGAATGCGGCTGCCGGGACGACGACCCTGCGGCTGCTGAATTCCGTCGTGGGGCCTGCCGACCTGCTCGAAGGGTCCTTCACCTTCGATGTTGCTCTGTTCGGGTTGAGCGGGTTCAACAGCTTCACGGGCCTGGGGGCCGGTCAGGGCCTCGACGGGCTCATCATCGCGATGAACACGGACAGCCTGGGCACCTTCTCCGAAACGATCACGCTGCATGCCTTCGGGTACAACGCCGGCGGTTACCGCGGAGCCTTTGACGTGAGCCTCCTTGTGCGCGGCTCCGTGGTCGACGGAAGCGCCGTGCCGGAGCCCTCCTCCATCATCCTCATCGGGCTGGGTCTTGCCGGGCTGGCCGCTGTGCGAAGAAAATTCAGAGGATAAATCGTACCAGATCCAGATCACACAAAGAGGGGTGCCCCGCGCGGAGCATCCCTCTTTCTTGTCGGAGCCTGCGCCCTGTAGTCAGCCTTTCTTCAGCTGGTTCGCCACGGCCTGGGTGGCCCTGGCGATTGCCTCGGGGTCTCCGAGATAGTAGCTGCGGGTGGGGGTCAAATCGTCGTTCAACTCGTACACGAGAGGGATTCCCGTAGGGATGTTGAGCTCCACGATCTCGCTTTCGGGGATGTTGTCCAGGTACTTGACCAGCGCCCTCAGGCTGTTGCCGTGGGCGGCGATGACGACGCGCCTGCCCTCCCGGATGGTCGGCGCGATCGTTTCGTGCCAGTAGGGCAGAAAGCGATCCACCGTGTCCTTGAGGCACTCCGTCAGGGGGATTTCTTCGGGTTTGAGGTCCCTGTAGCGGGGGTCCCTGCCGTTCCAGCGGGGGTCGTCCGCCGTCAGGGCCGGTGGGCGGATGTCGTAGCTGCGGCGCCAGATCTTTACCTGCCTCTCGCCGTGCTTCTCGGCCGTCTCCTTCTTGTTGAGCCCCTGGAGGGCCCCGTAGTGGCGCTCGTTGAGCCGCCAGCTGTTATGGACGGGGATCCACATGAGGTCCATCTCCTCGAGGACGATCCAGAGGGTCTTGACCGCTCGCTTGAGAACGGAGGTGAAGGCGACGTCGAAGACGTAGCCCTCCTTCGCAAGGATCCGGCCGCCCTGGTGGGCTTCCTCGATCCCCCTGTCGGAGAGCCCCACGTCCGTCCATCCCGTGAATCGGTTCTCCCGGTTCCAGGTGCTCTCGCCGTGCCGGATCAGAACGAGCTTGTGCATGGGGCCCCTCGCAGTCTCGGATTTTCGGGTTGGTTATAGCCTGTTTGGGGACGACAGGTCAACGATTTCCATGCGGTGGTTCGCCTCGGGGTGCCTGGAGGACGGGCCTTCCGTGAGCACGGCCAGGTCGCCGGGAACCCCGCGCTCGGCGAGCCACCGGCCGATGTAGCCCTTCCAGTCCTCGGGGTGGTCCGGTTCGTAGACGCCGTGCACGCCCCACGTGAACTGCAACCGCTGGCAGGTGGCCTCGAGGGCGCTCACGGCAACGACCCAGACGGGCAGGCGGAAGCGGGCAACGATCCGGGCCGTGGCGCCGCTGCGCGTCGGCACGAACACGGCAGCGGGCGTCACGCGGTCCACTGTCGTCCGGACGCTCATCGAGATGAGGTCGGTGAGCCGCAGCGCGTCCTCGCGGCGCTGTGAGCTCAGCAGGTCGGCCACGGCATAACCGGACAGGGCCGGCTCCGTTGCGGCGGCGATCCTCGCCAGCATGGCCGTCGCCTCCACGGGGTAGCGGCCGATGGCGGACTCGCCCGAAAGCATGACGCAGTCCGTCCCGTCGAGGATGGCGTTGGCTGCGTCCGTCGCTTCGGCCCGGGTGGGCCGCCGGCTTGCCGTCATGGACTCGAGCATCTGGGTTGCGGTGATGACGGGCTTGCCGAGAAGGTTGGCCTTGCGCATGATGGTCTTCTGGACCAGCGCGATCCGCTCGATGGGAATCTCCACGCCCAGGTCCCCCCGGGCGATCATCACGCCGTCGGCCGCCTCGAGGATCGCGTCGATCCGCTCCAGGGCCCGAGCGCGCTCGATCTTGGCGACGATCAGCGGGTGGTAGGCCATGGAACGCGCCGCTTCGCGGACCGCGGCGACGTCGCTCTCGCTCTCGACGAAGGACTGGCTGACGGCATCGAGCCCCTCTGCCGCTGCAAAACGAAGCCACCGGCGGTCCTCGCCGGTGAAGACGCCGATCCCGAGGTCGATGCCCGGAAGGTTCAATCCCACGCGGGATCGGATCTCGCCGCCCACGGCGACCCTGCACCGGACCTCCGGCCCGCTGACCTCCTGCACTTCCAGCTGGACGATCCCGTCGTTGAGAAAGAGCGTGTCCCCCCGCTTCACGACGTCAGGCAGGCGGGTGAAAGATGTGGAGGCCCGCGCTTCATCGCCGGTTGCGGCCCGGGTGGTCAGGGTGAATGCGTTACCCGCGCTGAGTTCGACGGGTTCCCGCTCCAGCTTTCCGATGCGGATCTTCGGGCCCGGCATGTCCCCGAGGATGGCGACGCGCTTTCCCGCGGCCTTTGCGGCGGCGCGGATGTTCCCGATGACGCGGCGATGCCGGTCGGCATCGCCGTGGGAGAAGTTAAGCCTCGCCACGTCCATCCCCGCCCGGGTCATCCGTTCCAGCATTTCGGGGGACTCCGAGGCGGGGCCGATGGTGCAGATGATCTTCGTCTTGTGATCGGGTAGAGGCATGATTCCTCTGATCGTTCCTGTCGTCTTCGCTTCCCGGCTCGAGACTTTGCTCTTTCCCCAATCCAGCGATAAGAAGCATAAATACGGTTAGAAACGGTCATTGCGAGTACCCGCAGGGTGCGCGGCAATCTCATGGAAGCGGCGAGATCGCCACGCTTCGCTCGCGATGACCTGGTTTATCGCTGGATTCGGGTCTTTTCACTGTCTCGCCGTTCTGACGTTGCGGGGCAGTTTCTCGCCGCAATTCGTCCGGAAGGGGTTGATGTCTAGGCCGCCGCGCCGGGTGTAGCGTGCGTACACCGTAAGCCCCTCGGGCCGGCAGCGCTGCAGGATGTCCATGAAGATGCGCTCGACGCAGTGCTCGTGAAAGCCGCCGTGCTTCCGGAAGGACACGAGGTACTTCAGCAGACCGGCCCGGTCGATCCGCGGCCCCCGGTATCGGATCTGGACGCTTGCCCAGTCCGGCTGGCCCGTCAGGGGGCAGTTGGTCTTCAGAAGATTCGAGACGAGCGTTTCCTCGACGGCGGATCTCCCCGCCTCGAGATGGGACGGGTTGGGGCTGTAGTCCCGTATCTCCGCGTCGATCCCGTCAATGAGTTCTCCGTCCAGTTCCTCGATCCGCTCGTCGTCGAAATCCGCGGGCAGCCGGATCTCTACTCCGACGGCGGAGCCGCATGCGTTGCCGATGTCTCCGCACAGGCGTTCCCGAAGAGCCTCCGGAGAGGCGAGCGGGGTCTGATTGAAGGAGTTGAGGTAGAGCTTGAAGGACTTCGACTCCACGAGGTCCGGCGAATCGGCGGGCACGATGAAGGTGGCCATGGCCACCCGGGGCTTGCCGTTCGGGTCGAGCCACGACAGCTCGTAGGCCGTCCAGATGTCGGCGCCCGTGAAGGGCAGGGATTCCCCGATCCCGAGCTCCCGGCGATGGGGGCCCCTGGGAACAGGTTGAAGCAGCGTCGGGTCGCAGGTGTCCTTGTACGGGATGATCTTCATGATCGGGCACAGGGTACAGAAGGCAGGGCACAGGGGTTGAAGGTGCGACGGATGGCCATGAGGGTCGCGAGCGCCGCGAACAGCAGCGCCACCGTCCTCGCGATCTTCGCCTTGCCCATGGAAACTCCCTTTCGCGTCTCAGTCCCATCATTGAGGTGTTTCTGCATTGTTCGCCCGTCCGCCCTTCCTCACGTCATCTCTTGCCCCAGGTGTCCCCCGGCCGGCATGAGACCGTGGCGCTTGAGGGCCTCGCCGGCGGAAGAGGAGATCCTGGAGATTTTTTCTTTTCGAGGTCGTGCCGTCCATGGTATTTTGCCCTTCGGAGGGGTCGAAAATCACGCACAGGATACCCTAAAGCGTTGAATCCGGCAATGTCCGATCGATACACCGCGCCGCAGTGGGAACGGGCTGCCCTTCTCACGATCGATGTCCAGGAGGATTTCCTGCGTCCCGGCTCCGCCACGTGGAGCCCGGACAAGGACCATGCCGTTTCCGTGACGGCCGGCCTGGCCGATCTGTTTCGCAGGGAGGGCCTTCCCGTCGTGCACATCGTGAGGCTCTACCGGCCCGACGGCTCCAACGCCGATGCCTGCCGCAGGCAGCGGATCGAGTCGGGGCACCGTGTCGTGGAGCCCGGCACCGGCGGGGCCGAAATCGTCTCGGCGCTCAAGCCGTCCGTCGCATCGGGGCTCGACGCGGAGACGCTCCTGACCGGGGGCATCCAGTCCTGGACGCCGCGGGAGTGGGTGATCTACAAGCCGCGCTGGGGGGCCTTCTACTCCACGCCGCTGGAGGGGCACCTGCGGGCGCAGGGCGTGACGACCCTCGCCGTCTGCGGGTTCAATTTCCCCAACTGCCCCCGGGCGACGATCTACGAGGCGACGGAGCGCGATTTCCGGGTCGTCATGGTCCGCGACGGCGTCTCGGGCCTCTACGAGCGGGGAATCGAGGAGATCCGCCATATCGGGGTCGCCGTCATGACCGCCGGGGAGGTGATGGCGGCCATCCGTTCACGGAAATGACCGGCAGAAAGAAGGAGGGTGACGAAACATGAGACGGATATGGATTGCCTTATGCCTGGCGTTTTGTCTCGGGATTCCCGCGGCTCATGCGGCCGACGTGACGGATCTGCTCAAGTCGATCCCGCTGCCCGCCGCGACGGGGCCGGCGCAGGATTCGGGAACCGTCGCCTCGGGCCTGAAAGAGGCCCTGTCCGTGGGGACGAAGAACGCCGTCGGCCTGCTGTCCGGCAAGGACGGGTACTTTGCCAACGAGGCCGTCAAGATCCTCCTGCCGGAGAACGTGCGCCGCCTGGGCGACGCCCTGCGAATGGCGGGCTACCAGAAGGAGGTGGACGCCTTTGTCCTCAGCATGAACCGGGCGGCGGAAAAGGCGGCTCCCCGGGCGGCCGACATATTTGCCGGGGCCATCCGCGAGATGTCCATCACCGATGCGCAGAAAATCCTCGGCGGCGGCAACACGGCGGCCACGGAGTACTTCAAGTCGAAGACCTCGACGCAGCTCTTCGATGCCTTCAAGCCCGACATCTCGAAGAGCATGAGCGAAGTCGGCGTAACGCGGGCCTACAAGGCGATGACGGACCGGTACACGTCGATGGTGCCCTTCGCGAAGGTGGAATCCCTCGACCTGGACCGCTATGTGACCAACAAGTCCCTCGACGGCCTGTTTTACATGGTGGGGCAGGAGGAGACGAAGATCCGGACCAACCCCGCCGCACGCACGACGGAGCTGCTCCGGAAGGTCTTCGCAAAGTAGACGCGAATAAAAAAATCCCCCTCTTTCCCCATGGCGGCTTCGCAGCAGTCACGGGATGATCGGGGAAACTGCAAATCCCCCTTCATCCCCCTTTTGCAAAGGGGGACCGAGGGGGATTTTTCTGCCGGGACCTACTTCGACTGCAGCACGCGGCCGATCGTCATGATCTCCGCTTCCTTCGTTCCCTCGTAGAGCTCGAGGATCTTGGCGTCGCGGTAATACTTCTGGACGACGTACTCGTCCATGTAGCCGTAGCCCCCGTGGAGCTCGACGGCGTAGTTGGCGCAGAAGACGGCCGTCTGGCCGCCCAGGAACTTGGCCATGGCCGACAGGGTGTAATCGGGTTTGCCGATGTCGAAGGTCCAGGCCGCCCGGTAGGTCAGGGTCCGCAAGGCCTCGATATGGATCGCCATCTCGGCGAGCTTCTTCTGTGTGAGCTGGTACGAGCCCAGCGGCGCCCCGAAGGCCGTGCGTTCCTTGCAGTACTTCACGCTTGCTTCGAGGCAGGCGATGGACAGGCCCAGGGCCTGGCCGGCGATCATGGAGCGCGTCGTGTCGAAGAAGTGCATGAGCTGGTAGAACCCGCGGCCCTCCTTGCCCAGCAGGTTCGACTGGGGAACCCGCACGTCCTCGAAGGAGATCTCGGCAGTGTCGCTCGCGCGGATGCCCATCTTCCCTTTGAGCTTGTTGCGCGTGATGCCCTTGGATTTGGCGTCAACGATGATCATGCTGAAGCTGTTGTGCTTCTTCTCCTCGGGCTTCGTGATGGCCTGCACGACCATGAAGTCGCAGACGGTGCCGTTGGTGATGAACATCTTGTTGCCGTTGATGACGAAGTCGTTGCCGTCGCGGACGGCGCGTGTCTTGTAGCCCGCCACGTCGGTGCCCGCGTTGGGCTCCGTGTAGGCCCCCGCGGCGACCCATTCGCCCTTGCACACGGGGGGCAGGTACTTCTGCTTCTGCTCCTCCGTGCCGTTCTGGAAGATCGCCTCGCAGCCGAAGGGGGCGGCGATCACGTTGAGGCCGATCCCCATGTCCACGCGGGAGAGCTCCTCGGTGATGATGGCGTTGCCCAGGAAGCCCGCGCCGGAGCCGCCGTACTGCTCGGGGATCCAGGCCCCCACGAGGCCGTTTTCGGCGGCCTTCCTGCGGATCTCGGGGGTGTACTTCTCGTGCTCGTCGCACTCCCGGATGTGGGGCGTGAACTCCGCCACGGCGAACTTGTAGGTCATCTCCCTCAACATCTTGAGTTCTTCGGACAGTTCAAAATTCATCTCTTCTCTCCTTTCGAGGCGGATCCGGCGGGAAGGGTTCAGGTTGGCTTCCCGCCGGTCCATCCCATAGTTCACGGGGAACGATCCGCGGCTAGTCGCGCTTGTTGCTGTTGCGCCAGATGCCCTGGGCTTCGGCCGCCTTGATGAGCTCGTCGCGCGTGTCGGGGTGGGCGATGCCGATGAGCCCCTCGGCGCGCTGCCACGTGTTCTTTCCCTTCATGTTCACCTTGCCGAACTCGGTGACGACGATGTGGTTGATCGTCCTCGAGACGGTGACGATGCCGCCCGGGGGCAGGTAGGGGACGATCCGCGACCGGATCCTGCCTTCCTTGTCCCTGTAGCTCGAGGGCAGGCAGACGATGGACTTGCCGCCCTTGGACTCGTAGCCCGCCAGCACGAAATCGAGCTGGCCGCCCGTGCCCGTGATCTGCCGGAAGCCCGAGGACTCGGAGCAGACCTGGCCGTAGAGGTCCACCTCGATGGCGTTGTTGATCGTCACGACGTTGTCGTTGAGCGCCACGATGGAGGGCTTGTTGGTGTAGCTCACCGGGTAGGTGGCGCACCAGGGGTTGTCGTTGAGGAAATCGTAGAGCAGCTGGGTGCCCAGGGCGAAGGTGTAGACGAGCTTGCCCGGGTCGATCTGTTTCCTGGCGCCCGTGAGCTTGCCCGCGTTGAACATGTGGACGTAGGCGTCGACGAGCATCTCCGTGTGGCAGCCCAGGTCCTTGAGGTCCGACTCGGCGATCATCATGCCCACGGCGTTGGGCATGCCGCCGATCCCCAGCTGGATGCAGGAGCCGTCCCGCATCTCCTCGACGATGAAGAAGGCCACCTTCTTGTCCACCTCCGTGATGGGCGGCGCCGGGATCTGGGTGAGGGGAGGGTTCTCGCCCTCGACGATGTAGTCGACCTGGCTGATGTGGATCGCTTCCTCGAAGCCGCCGAGGCAGCGGGGCTGGTTCTTGTTGACCTCGACGATGACGATCTTGGCCCGATCGCACAGGGCCTTGGAGTGCGAGCACTGGGGCCCGAAGTTGAAGAAGCCGTTCTTGTCCATGGGGTTGACCTGGAGCATGAAGACGTCCAGGTCGTCGATCTCCTCGCGGCAGTACCGCGGGACCTCGCAGTACTTCACGGGCGTGTAGTAAACGGGAACGCCCTTGTCGGCGAACTTGCGGTCGGCCCCCGAGAAATGCCAGCTGATCCAGGTGAAGACCTCGCCCTTGGGGTCGGCCAGGACCACCTCCGGCGCGTAGGCGGTGACGCAGCTGCGGACCTTGACGTCCTTGAGCTCGCCCTTGCGGGCGGCCAGGGCCTTGTCGCACGCCCGGACCATGCCCAGGAAGGATCCGTACTCGACCCAGTCGCCGGACTTGACGACACGGGCAGCCTGTTCCGCGGTTACGAGTTTCTTCTTGTACTGGTCCATCAAACTCATAGATTTCCTCCCTTTTTTTGTGGACTGCAGCGCGGCCCGGCCCTCTCAAACCGGACCGCACGGGTTTGCCGTTGTGCTCCGTTAAACGTCCCCGGCCGTCGGACCGGTGCTCATATCATCTCCAGGGCCGTGGCCATGGACACGCCGCCGCCGCCGCACAGGGTAGCGAGTCCCAGCGTCTTGCCCCGCTTCTTCATGGCGTGGAGAAGCGACACCATGATGCGGCAGCCCGTCGCCCCCACCGGGTGCCCCAGGCCGCAGCCGGAACCGTTCACGTTGGTGATCTCGCGGTTGATGCCCAGTTCCTTCTCGCAGCCCAGGTACTGGCCGGCGAAGGCCTCGTTGAGCTCGATGAGCTGGAAGTCGGAAAGCTTCAGGCCCGATCGCTTCACGAGATCCCGCACGGCGGGCGCCGGTCCCATGCCCATGATCGAGGGGTGGCAGCCGCCGTAGCCGACCGCCTTGATCTTCGCGATGGGCTTGCATCCCAGCTCCTTCGCCTTCTCGGCGGACATGATGATCATGGCGGCCGCTCCGTCGTTGATGCCCGAGGCGTTGCCGGCCGTGACCTTGCCGATCTTGGGCAGGAAGGCCGGCGGCAGGGCCGAGATTTTCTCCATGGTAAGGCCGGGGATGAAGTGCTCGTCCTTGTCGAAGACGACGGGCGGCTTGCCCTTTTTCTGGGGCAGTTCGATGGGGACGATCTCTTCCTTGAAGTCGCCTTCCTTCGTGGCGCGCTCGACGTTGTTGTGGCTGCGCAGGGCGACGACGTCCATCTCTTCGCGGGAGATGTTGTACATCTGGGCGATCAGCTCCGCCGTCTGTCCCATGATGTAAGGCTTGCCCTTCAGGATCTCGATCACGGGGCCTTCCTTCACCGGCCCTTTCTCGAGGCCCGGCTGCAGCCGCGAGCCGCAGTAGAGGGCCTCGATCAGCATGTCGTCGAAGCTGTGGTTCTGCAGGCGGCAGCCCCAGCGGGCCGCCTGCACCGCGTAGGCCACCCCGGACATGTGCTCCACACCCCCGCCGAGGACCACGTCCACGAGTCCCGCCTGGATCATGGCCATCCCGGAGATGACGGCCTCCATCCCGGAGATGCAGACCCGGTTGATGGTGACGGCCGTCGAGGTCTCGGGGATGCCCGCGTCCATGGCTGCCACGCGGGCCACGTTGAGCGCGTTGTAGGGCTCCAGGCAGCTTCCGAAGCGCACGTCGTTGATGACGGCCGGGTCGATGCCCGCCCGCCTGACGGCCTCCTTCATCGCCGCGCTTCCGATCTTGTAGGCGTGCATATCCTTAAGAGAGCCGCCGAAAGAGCCGATGGCCGTCCGGCAGGCCGATACGATGACAACGTCTTTCATGTTTCCTCCCTCCGTGGCGCGAAGCGGAGCGCTTCGCGCATGTGACAGGCTTCAGGCTGCAGGCTTCGGGAATCAAATCCCCCTCCTGTCCCCCTTCGAAAAAGGGGGAGGACAGGGGGATTTTCCTGGATCCGAGCCCCGACCCCCTATTTCTTGGTGTAATCGAACACGCCCTTGCCGGATTTGCGGCCGAAGCGCCCCGCGCGCACCAGCTTCACCAGCATCGGGGCCGGACGGTACTTGTCGCCGAGCTCCCGGTGCAGGTTCTCCTGCACGTGCAGCAGCGTGTCGAGCCCCACCAGGTCCGAGAGCGCCAGCGGGCCGATCGGGTGGTTGCAGCCCAGCACCATCCCCGTGTCGATGTCCTTGGCCGAGGCGATCCCCTCGCCCAGCACGAAGAAGGCCTCGTTGAGCATGGGGCACAAAATCCGGTTGACCGCGAAGGCCGGGGCCTCGTTGACCACGATGGTCTCCTTGCCCAGGCTCTTGCCCCACTCCAGGGCGATCCGGAGGGTCTCCTCCGAGGTCTCGTAGCCCTTGATGATCTCCAAGAGCTTCATCACCGGCACGGGGTTGAAGAAGTGGGTGCCGATGAACTTCTCGGGCCGCTTGGTCACCGCCGCCATGGCCGTGATGCTCACCCCCGAGGTGTTCGAGAAGAACAGGCACTCGGGCTTGACGATCGTCTCGAGCTCCTGGAAAACCTTCTTCTTGACCTCGAGCAGCTCGATGATGACCTCGACGACCACGTCGGCATCGGCGGCCGCTTCCTTCAGGTCCAGCGTGGGCTTGATGCGGCCCAGGATGGCGTCCATGTCGGCCTGGGTGCGCTTGCCCTTCTCCACCTCGCGGGCCAGGTTCTTCCTGATGGTGTTCATGCCGCCGTCGACGAAGCGCTGCTCGATGTCGCGCATGGCCACCTGGTAGCCCGCCTGGGCGCTCACCTGCACGATGCCGCTGCCCATCAGTCCCGCTCCCAACACGCATACCTTCTTGATTGCCATAGTCCTGTCCCTCCTGGTTGTGTTTGTTTTGTCCAACCCGTTGTTTCCGTTTTTCTGCCGGTGTCACAGGGTCACAGGCCCTCCGCCGGCGGGAGGATGCACGTCCCCGCGTCCCGTTGCTTCCGGTTTTAGGTCTGAATCTGCACGCGAACAACGCGTTTATGACGGTGCGGATGAGGAGGCGGGGCCGGGTGGCGTGAGCCCGGCCCCGTTCAAGTAGACGGGCAGTGGAAGTCCCCGTTCTCTATCGTTCGACCCGGGGCGAGGGCCGCAGGGCGGCAACCGCCCTTCGACCGTGCGTGTCTTGCCGCCCGGTCGGGGTCGGTGTGGTCGGGTAAGATTTCGGTCCCTGTATCCCTTTCGGGATTGGAATGCCGGGTTGCCCTCTCCGCCATCGGATCCCCCGTGGCAACCCGGCCGTGAAACCGGAACAAATTACAAAGACTGCATGCGCTGTATGGCGAAACCGACGAAAAATCAATATTAGAAGAATACTACTCGAATATTACATGAAATGTAATATTTTACGGAAGCTGCGAGAGGTATGTCTGGAGATTGATCTTGCGGTTGTTGAGGCCCAGCTTGTGGCGGATGCGGTGGCGGCAGATGTTGACGGCGCTGGGCGTGACGTTGAGGAATTCGGCGATCTCCTTGGTGGTCTTTCCTTCCTTGATCAGGCTGGCGATCTGGAGCTCACGCGGTGTCAGGTTCATGTGCAGGGAGGACAGCTTGCTCGAAAAGGGGGCGATGATGTCGCGGAGGTTGGACTCGAGGATGAGGATGCTCGTCCTCGCGACGGGGTCGGGACGGCCCTTTTTGAGCTTCTCGATGTAGGGCAGGACGAGCTTCTTGACGTTGGTCAGCACCTTCTCCTCGAGCTCGTTGCGGTCCTCCTCTCGGCGCTTCAGCAGCACCCGCAGCGCCGCGTTGAGCTCCTCGAGCTCGCGGGTCTTGTTCTCCAGCTCCAGTCCCCGGACCTTGAGCGTCTCGTCGGCCCTCCGGAGCTCGGTGATGTCCACAAGCGAGGCAATGCTCTTGCGCGTCCCGGGGATGAGGTCCACCGTGAGGAAGACGTTCCGGGCCTCCCCGGCCTTGCTGATGAAGCGGAACTCGTAGTTCTTCGGGGGCCCCTCGGGGTCGATCCGCCGCAGGCGGTGATACTCGCGCATGCGGTCCACGTCCCGGGGGTCGATGAACTCGGTCCAGCTCTTGCGGTTTTCCGTCTCCTCCCGGGTGTAGCCGAACCGCTTGACGAACTCGCGGTTGACGAGCGAGATCGTCGTGTCCTCCTCGAGGATCATCGTCGCGGCGCCCGTGGTCTCGAAGAGGGTCCGGTACCAGGTCTCCGATTCCCGGAGCTGCTCCTGCGTGCGCTTCTCTTCGGAGATGTCCATGGAGTTGCCGAGGATGGCCGGCTTTCCGTCGAGTGTGATGGAGGCCACCGTCTCGAGGATCCAGCAGGTCCGGCCCTGTTTCGTGACGATGCGGAACTCGTGCGGCGAGGCCCGCTCCCCGCGGAGCATGGCGCGGGCGTTTTCCTTGACCGCCTCCCGGTCCTCGGGGTGCACCATGAAGTCCGATTTCCTGCCGATGAGTTCCTCGGCGGAATAGCCGGCGTAGGAGGCGGCGTTGGCGTTGACGAAGCGGAACTGGCCGTCCTGCACGACGTAGATGCCGGCGACGGACTTCTCCGTGAGGGTTCGGAAGAGGTGCTCGCTCTCCTTGAGCGAGTCGGCGACCCGGCTCTGCCCACGCTTGCCTTCGGCAATCATGGCGGCGGCGCGAAAGCTGATCCGGGGGGGCTTCAACCGCGGCACGGGCTGTCTCCTTGAGCGATTCGACAGTCCTTTTACTACAAAGCGCGGGCACGGTAAAGCCGGAAAACGTCTGTGAAAATGAGGCATTTCATCGGCCGCCCAAATGGGGTAAGATGCATCCGGGCCTCACGGCGGGGTCCGGCAGGGAAAGGGGTGAGCCATGAAGAAGAAGGAAGGCCGCCGCAAGCTCGTGGAGATCTTCGATTCGCTCGAGGCGGAGCACGTGCACGTCTCGGTGGAGGAGGAGCCCCCGGAGGTCGAAAGCCCGCCGGTGCCCCGGCGGGAGGACGTCTCTCTCGACCCGGTGCAGCACTATCTGCGAGAGATCGGCCGGGTCCGGCTGCTGACCCCGAAGGAGGAGATCGAGCTGGCCCGGCGCATCGAGAAGGGGGATGCCGCGGCGCGGGAGAGGATGATCCAAGCCAACCTGCGACTCGTCGTCTACATCGCGAAGCACTACGTGAGCCGCAGCTACGGACTGTCGCTGCTGGATCTCATCCAGGAGGGCAACATGGGGCTCTTCAAGGCCGTGGAGCGCTACAACTGGCGCCGCGGGGTCCGGTTTCCCACTTACGCCCGCTGGTGGATCCGGCAGGCCATCACCCAGGCCATCCGGCACCAGGCCCCCGAGGTCCGTCCCGTGATCTCGAAGTACACCCAGGCGCGGGAGCGGCTGCGGCGGGAACTGGGGCGCGACCCCGAGCCCGACGAGGTGGCCGAGTCGCTCGACGTCGATATCGACGACGTCCAGCTTATGGTGGAGCTCCTGGAGGAAAGCGAGGAGAGCCCCGTGCGGGAGGAGCCCTACGAGGACGGGGGGCTCATGCCGCTTCTGCCCATGGACCGCAAGGCCCTCACCGGGCATCTCACGGAGATCCTCCACGAGCTGACACCCCGCGAGCAGGAGATCCTGAGCCTGCGCTTCGGCCTCGCCGACGACGAGCCCCGCACCCTCGAGGAGATCGGGAGGAAGTTCGGGCTGACCCGCGAGCGGGTCCGCCAGATCGAGAACCGCGCCCTCGAAAAGATCCGCAAGCTCGAGAAGGCCAAGATCCTGGAGGAGTTCTAGGGCGGATGAGCTCCTTCTCCCGAGGATGGGGGCAGGCTGAATGCTATCCTTGTATGTGAGGGGATATTCATGAACTACAGAATCGGTCTCATTGCACCGTACCAGGGATTAATCGACAAGGCCGTGAAGCTGGCTTCCGCACAGGGCATTGCGTTGACCGCCTGCAGGGCCGTGCTCGATGATGCCATCCGGGAAGCGGAAAATATGGAGCGCCAGGGTATCGATGCCATCATCGTTCGTGAGATCACGGATGTATACATCCAGGGAAAGATCAATATCCCCGTTGTACCCATCCAGATCAGCGGGTCGGATATCCTGAAAGCCGTCATGCAGGCCTTGAAGGTGTCGAACCGGATCGCTCTGGCCAATTTCTACGGACGGCACAAGGACATCGGTATTATCCGGGAAGCATTGGCCGTCGGCATAGAGGAGTTTACTTTTTTCACTCAGGAGGAAGCCTGTGAAAGGATCGAGGCACTGAAGGGGAAGGTCGATGTCATCATCGGCGGAGGGCTGACCTACGGAATGGCCCTAGAGTATGGGTTTGAGGCCGTCATGATCGAGTCGACCGAGGACTCGATCAAGTATTCGCTGGAGGTGGCCTCGAACATTGCAAAATCCCGGTTTGAGGAAGAACAGAAGCGTCACCAGCTGACCACGATCGTCAATCTCGTGGGCGGCGGCATCGTAGCGGTGGATAAGGCGGGATTCATCTCCGTCTACAACAGGGAAGCCGAGCGCATATTTCAGCTTCCCTACGAGGAAGTAATCGGGAGGAAATGCGATTGCATTTCGGATGTGGCGGGATTCGACGCCGTAAAGAATTCGGGACGGCATTACGAAAACGTGTCCCTCTGCAGGGATAAGAATGTATTCGTCCGCACGGTCCCCATTACCATCAATGAAAAGTATCGCGGCAGCGTTGCGACCATTCACGAGGCCTCCAGCGTCGAGGAGATGGATCGGAATATCCGGATCACACTGCACACGAGCGGCCTCACGGCGCGGTCCACGTTCGACGACATCATCATGGTCAGCGAATCGATGAAGTCGGCCATTGAGACGGCGAAAAAGTTTGCGAATTCGGATTTTACGATCCTGATTACCGGGGAGACCGGAACGGGGAAGGAATTGTTCGCCCAGAGCATCGTCAATCACAGCCGCCGCAAGAAAGGCCCGTTCGTGGCCATCAACTGCGCATCCATCCCTTCCAATCTTCTGGAGGCCGAACTGTTTGGCTACGAGGAAGGTTCGTTCACCGGAGCAAGGAAGGGCGGTAAGATTGGCTATTTCGAGCTGGCGCATGAGGGGACCATCCTCCTGGATGAAATCGGTGATCTTTCCCCCGAGCTCCAGACGAGACTTCTGCGCGTCATCCAGGAGAAGAAGATCATCCGCGTCGGCGGTACCCGCATTATCCCGATTGACGCCCGGGTCATTGCGGCCACAAACTGCTCCCTGATCAAACAGGTCAACGAAGGGAGATTCCGGGAGGACCTGTACTATCGCCTGAATGTCCTGCACCTCCACATTCCGCCTCTGCGGGAGAGGATCGAGGATCTCCCGTATATTGCCTCCCATATTCTAGGTGGTTACAAGTCGATCAAGGAGGAGGATCGGTTCCTGGTAATTTCGGCGCTGAGTTCCCTTGCCGGTTATCGCTGGCCGGGAAATGTCCGTGAGTTGCAGAATGTCCTGGCAACGCTCACCGTACTGCTGCAGGACCGTGCATCCATCGACAAGCCCACACTAACGCGCCTTCTTTCCGAGATCATCCACAGCAACGCCGCGTCGATGGATAAAATTGGGAAAGCGGAACAACCCGACCTGTTGAATTTGAAAAAGTCCAAGAAGGATTTCGAAAAACAAATCTTTGCTTTGCTGCACGGGGAACCGAAGGCAAACAAGGTTCAAATTGCAAAAAAACTGGGAATCAGCCGAACGACCTTGTGGCGAAAATTACGAGAGCACGGCTTTCCCAGCAATTGACGCGTTCCATCGAACCATTCCCACCCCTCATCTCCCTTGGGCAGCGGCCAACGTTCCCACGCAAAAGTAGTGTTTCATAAGTTTCAATAAATGAGTTAAAAATGTTTCGTACGTGAAACAAACGAGACGCAATTAATATAATTATTCAATAATATCAATAGTTTATTGTTGGCACAAATTGTGCTAATTTTAACAGAAAAACAGGAGGTGATACGATGAACTTCAAAAAAATGCTTACTGCCGTTGTCGTCGGTCTCTTGTTTCTGTCCTCCGCTATTGTCGGGGTCAACCAGGCTTGTGCTGCGCCGGCGGTCAAGCCGTTCACCCTCGCTACGGCGGGCACGGGTGGAACGTTTTATGTTCTGGGCGGGGCCATGAGCGACATGATGCGGAAATACGCGAATGTAAAAATGACGCCCATCGTCACGAACGGTTCCATCGAAAACAACCGGCTGGTCGGGTCCAAGCGCGTCGCCATGGCCATCAACTACCCGGATTTGATTTACTATGCCTATAACGGTACGGAGATGTACAAAGGCACGAAGTTCGACAACCTACGCTACGTAGGAGGGGGCCACCTCGGCGCCACGCAGGTCATCGTACCGCAGAACTCCCCGATCAAAAAGCTCAAGGACCTGAAAGGAAAAACCGTTGCCGTCGGGGCGCAGGGCAGCGGCAACATCGCCGCATCGATGGACCTGCTCGGAGTCGCGGGACTCACCTTCAAAGACATCAAACCCGCTTACCTGTCCTTTACCGAGATGGTCGGTGCCCTGCAGGACAACACGGTCGATGCCGTGATTCTTCTCGCGGGAGTTCCGGCCTCTGCGGTGACGGATATATTCGCCAACAAGGATATGCGGCTGGTTCCCTACACGGCAGCCGAGGTGAATGCCTTCATCGCGAAACAGGGACCGGAAAAGAAAGCGCTCCTCTTCCCCTACCAGGTGCCTGCGAACACGTATCGCAATCAGAAAGAAGCCGTTCCCTGCATGGGCGTTCGCGCCTGCATCGTGACCCACAAGGACGTTCCGGACGAAACGGTGTACACCTTCCTGAAGACCATAGAGGCGCATGTTGCCGAAATGGCCAAGGTGCATCCCTCCGGTGCGGAGTATTCGATGCAGTTCCTGAAAGAGGGGGCAAGCATTCCCCTCCATCCCGGTGCTGAGAAGTTCTACAAGGAAAAAGGCATTACGGTGAAGTTGGTTCGTTAACCTCCTTGCCTAACCCCGCAAACCGTGAAGCGGGGGGAGCCGGCGCCCCCCGCTTTGCGACCCAGGAGAATCATCCATGAGAAACTACCGGGGATGGGCGGCTGCGACCATTACCGCGATTGCATGCCTGATGAGCATCTTTCAGCTCTACACGGGTCTCGTCGTTACATATCCCGCGCAGATCCAACGGGGTATCCATCTTGGCTTCGGCCTGGTACTCATCTTCATCCTTGTCCCCCCGAGTAAAAAGAGGGTCTTCGCAGACAGCCGTCTGTGCCTGGCCGTCGACCTCGTCCTGGCCGGTCTTTCCTTTGCCGTCAGCTATTACTACATCGACACGATCGAGGCGATGCTCGAAAGGCAGGGTCTTCCGAACACGGCCGATATCGTCATGGCCACGATCGCAATCGCTCTCGTGTTGGAAGCCGTCCGTCGCACGATCGGAAGCGTTCTGGCCGTTATTGCAGTGTGCTTTCTTCTCTACGCGATCTTCGGCGAGCATTTCCCGGATCTGATCTCCCACGGCGGCATGAACTGGGACTGGATTTCCACCTTCCTCTACCTCTCCACGGAAGGCATGTACGGGATTCCCATCGGCGTGACCGCCACGTTCGTCTTCCTCTTTGTCATGTTCACCAACGCGATTCGGGAGTCCGGCGGCGACGTCCTCATCGCCGACATGGCCGCCTCCTTCCTGGGCAGGACGCGGGGAGGAAGCGCAAAGGCCTCGGTATTCATGGGCCTGCTGATCGGCATGATCTCCGGCAGTCCCGTGGCCGATGCGGCCGCTGTCGGTTCGCTGACCATTCCCCTGATGAAAAAAAAGGGCTTTTCCCCGATTTTTGCTGCCAGCCTGACGGCCATATCGGCAAACGGAGGCGCTTTCATGCCGCCTGTCATGGGCGCAGCGGCCTTCATCATGGTGGAATTCATCAACTGGAACTACTGGTCCATCTGCGGCGCCGCGATACTTCCGGCCCTTCTTTACTATTTTGCCTGCTATATGGCGGCTGACCTGGAGGCGGCAAAAAGGGGGATCACGGGCATTCCCCGCGAGGAGCGTCCCCTTTTCCAGGGCGTGCTGAAACGGAGTTACCTGATCGTCGTTCCTTTCATTGCCCTGCTGGTCACCTTGGGCATGCTGGCCATGACGCCGCAGCGGGCGGCAGCGGTCGCCTTCGTCACCCTTGTGATCGTCTACGTTGCGCAGCAGCTCGTTTTACGAAAGATGACCGTGCCCGAATTTTTCAAATACCTCGTCCGCGTTTTTGAATCCGGGACCAGGAGCATGCTGACCATCATCAGCACCTGCGCCTGCGCGGGCATGATCGTCGGCATCATCAACATCACGGGCCTGGGCATGCAGCTGTCCTCGATCATGGTCGATCTTTCCGGCGGCCAGTTATTGCCGCTTCTGCTGTTGACCATGACCGCGTCGCTCATCCTCGGGATGGGATTGCCCGTGACGGCCTGCTACATCATCCTGGCGGTGCTTGCCGCGCCGGCTCTCATCCAGGCCGGCGTGACGCCGATCGGTGCCCATCTCTTCGTGTTCTACTTCGGGATCATCTCCGGCCTGACGCCGCCCGTTGCGTTGACGGCTTATGTCGCCGCCGGCATCGCCCATACCCCCGTTTTCCGGACGGGCGTCTACAGCTTCCTGATCGCCCTCGTTGCCTTTTTGATTCCCTTCGTCTGGATCTATGAGCCCGCCCTCATCTTCCAGGGCCCGTTGACCTCGACGATTCTCTATTTCCTGCTGTGCGCCGTCAGCATTGTCGCTCTGACGGCCGGTGTCATGGGATATCTCTTCACGGCGGCAACGATGCCGGAACGAGTCATGTACTTCATTTCGGGAATTGCGATCATCGTTCCGGAAACGACATCGACGATTGTGGGGCTGGTCATGTTGACCGTTCTTGCCGCCTTCAATTACAGGAAGAGAAAGAAGGCGCGAGAGCAAGCCGCAATCGGCTGAAAGGGGGAGGAATGAAAAAGGAATATATTCTCACGCAGACAGACGGTGATGTCTCCGTGGTCACGATCAACAGGCCCCCGCTGAATGCGCTTAATTCAGAGGCCTACGCCGAGTTGTATGAGACCTTTTACGAACTGAGCAAGGACGACCGTGTGAAGGTCGTCGTGCTGACGGGTTACGGGGACAAGGCTTTCGTGGCCGGTGCCGATGTGAAAGAGTTCCTGGGCCTCGACGGAAACTCCGGTCCCTTGTACACCCGGCGGAACAATTCCGTGCGGGAGTACATACGCCGCTATGACAAGCCCGTGATCTGCGCCGTAAACGGATTTGCCTACGGAGGCGGGCTGGCGCTGGCTCTGGTCTGCGATATCCGGATCGCCGCCGAAGAGTCCAGTTTCAGCTTGGGCGAGATCAACATGGGAATCTTGGGAGCGACCCAGTACGTTGCCCGGTTCGCCCATTACGGTGCGGCGTGCAAGCTCGTCTACACCGGCGACCCCATCGGGGCGGTCGAGGCCCTGAGGGTGGGAATCGTCGACGAGATCGTGTCCCGAGACAAACTGCTCGAACACAGCACGGAACTGGCAAAGAAGATTGCGTCCAAATCGCCCCCAGCCATCCGGGCGGCAAAACGGTGCATGGTCAAGGCCCAGGAGTCAAGGTTGGAAGAAGGGTTGCGGTTCGAGGAAGGGGTTCTGGCGGATCTCTGGGCATCGGACGACAAGAACGAAGCCGTTACGTCGTTTCTCGAAAAGAGAACCCCCCGATTTACTGGCAAGTGAAGGACCGGGGGCTTGCTCGCGAAGAAATCCGTCACGGTCGTGCGGTGACGGCATCCTTATGGAGAGCGAACAATGGAGGCATGTCGCATCACGAAGAAGGAGAAAACGCGCAATGAACAAAAAGACGAAAGTTGTGACCGTTGAAGAGGCCGTCAAGTCGGTTCGGTCCGGGGATGAAATCGTCCTGGCGAACTTCTGCGCGGAACCGCGCCACCTTCCCATGGCACTGGTGGAACGGGCGAAAGAACTCAAGGGATGCCGGATTTTTCACCTGACGCCCTTCGGTCCGTTTCAGAAAAAAATGGCCGACCCTGGAATGGAAGATCGCATCCGGATCGCCACCCCCTTCTGCGGCAGAAGGAAAGACGTCAGGAGGTTGTTGAAGGAAGGGCGGGCCGATTTCTACCCCATGTCCTTCGGGCAATATCCGCGGTTGCTTCGCAACGGGGACTTCAAAAGCGATGTCCTCATGGTGACCGTGTCTCCGCCGGATGATTACGGCTACTGCAGTCTGGGCGTCTCCGTGGACTATATCTTCGCTGTTCTCGAACGACCTTGCAGGCTGGTACTGGCGGAGATCAATCCGAATATGCCGGTCACGTACGGGCGGTCGTTCATTCACATGTCGGACATCGACTACGCCGTCGAGGTTAAAGACCCCATCTTTGAGCTTGAGCAGTTCGAGGTCACCGACATCGAGAAACGGATAGGCGAATCCGTGGCGACGCTCGTCGAGGACGGCTCGACAATCCAGATCGGCTACGGTGCGATCAGCGAAGCGGCCATTCTCTTCCTGGGCGGGAAGAAAGATCTGGGCATGCACAGTGAGATGGTCCCCGAGCATGTGCGGCCACTCGTCAATTCAGGCGTTCTGAACAATTCCAAGAAGAGCATCAACAAGGGGAAGATCGTGTGCACGTTCCATGGGGGAACCGCGGAATTGTACAAATGGCTTAACCACAACGCAGTCATCGAGATGCAGCCGGTGGATTATACCAATAACCCGAGGGTGATCGCGCAGAACAGCAACATGGTGGCCATCAACTCGGCCCTTCAAGTGGATCTGTATGGAAACATCTATGCCGATGTCCTGGGACTGGAGGATCAGTACACCGGGTCGGGTGGGGCGATCGATTTCGCCCTCGGCTGTGCCATTTCCGATGATGCCAAGTTCATCTCGACCCTGTCCTCGACAACCAGCGACCTCAAGTATTCGAGAATCGTATTCCATCCCACGCGGGAGGAAAACCCCTTTGCGCCACAAATGCCTCTTGTGCCGAGGTATCTGGCCGATTATGTCGTCACCGAATACGGGATCGCTTCCCTGAAGGGAAAGAACAACAATGAACGGGCGCGGAGTCTCATCAGCATCGCCCATCCGAATTTCAGGGCGACACTGACCGAGCAGGCCCGACGTGCAGGCCTGATCCACGGGAAGTTCTGAAGCTGCGACCACGGGGGGAGTGGGCTCTTATGCATTTCGAGTTGAACGAGGAAACGCAGGGCATTCTCGATACGGCCCGACGCTTTGTCGAGCGCGAAATCCGGCCTCGAATACGGGAAGAGGGTTTCAAACGGGACCTCGTATCCAAGATGGGTCAACTGGGATTCTTCGGGTGTGCGTTTCCCCCTCGATTCGCCGGATCGAATTCGGGATTCCTGGCACACGCAGTCGTCTGCGAGGCGGTCTCGCGGGGCGACTCCGGCCTTAGGTCGCTTTTCAATCTCCAGGGCATGACGGTTCCCTACACGGTGATGGAATGGGGTACGCCCGCGGTTCGGGAGAAGTATGTGCGGGACCTCGTTCTCGGAAACAAACTCGGCTGCACCTGTTTTTCGGAACCCAATGCGGGCTCGGACCTGGCGTCGATGGAGACGCGCATCGAGGATTGCGGGGACTGCATCCGCATCAACGGTGCGAAGACCTGGATCTCCAACGGGACGGTTGCAGATTATGCCGTGGTGTACGGAACCTGTGATCGGAGTCTCAAGCACCGCGGATTGTGCGCCGTCGTTGTGGAGACCGATCAGCCGGGATGGACGGCCCGGGAGACCCCCAAGTTGGGCGACAAGTCTTCTCCCATCGCCGAGATTCACCTGGAGGATGTCCGCGTTCCCAAGGAAAATCTTCTGGGAGCATGGGGTCAGGGATTTGCGGTGGCCATGACTGCCCTGGATCGCGGGAGGATCAGCGTGGCCAGCGGAGCCGTCGGCCTGGCACAGGCCTGCCTGGATGCTTCGGTTGCCTACGCGAATCAAAGAGTCCAGTTCGGGAGGCCGATCCGGGAATATCAACAGGTCAAGGCGTTGATCGCAGAGATGGTCGCTCAAATCGACGCGGCGCGTCTCCTGGTTCGTCGTGCCGCATGGCTCAATGACCAGGGGGCTCCGTTCACACGGGAAATCGCCATTGCCAAGTATTTTGCCGGCGAAACCGTGGTCCGGGCGGCGGGTATCGCCATGGAGATCCACGGCGGCATGGGGTACTCGTTGGAAATGCCCGTGGAAAAATACTATCGGGACGCCAAGCTGTACCAAGTCGCCGAGGGAACGGTGAATATCATGCGCCTGCTGATCGGCGATGATGAATTGGGCATCAAGAAGGCCAACCGGCCTAGGCTCCATGTGCCCGCAGAATTCCGAGGATTGGAGTGATTCACTAGAGGACATGCGTTTTATCCAGCCTGATGTATCCGCCCGGAACCTCATCGGCGGGCGGAAATCCTGACAAGCGAAAAAGCGGAGACGCTGTAACGCCCACCCTCGCTCCGGAGAGCCCCATGCATTTTGACTGGTCGAGTTTGTTTCAGATTTCCTGGGATGTTCCGTTTTTCCTGGCGTTGCTGAACATCGTGTTCATCAACCTGATTTTGTCGGGGGACAACGCGGTGCTGATCGCGATGGCGGTGCGCAACCTGCCGAAGGAGCAGCGGATGCGGGGCATCGGGCTGGGCACGGCGGTGGCGGTGGTGCTGCGGGTGGTGATGACGTGGTTCGTGGCGCTGCTGCTGGCGGTTCCGTTCGTGAAGCTGGCGGGGGGGGCGCTGATTTTGTGGATTGCGGTGAAGCTGTTTCTGGAGGCCGACGACGGCGGGGGGGCGGGCCGGGAGGCCTCGACGCTGTGGCAGGCCATGCAGATCATTTTGATTGCGGACGTGACGATGTCGCTGGACAACGTGCTGGCCGTGGCGGGGGCGGCGGAGGGGAACCTGTTCTTGCTGATCTTCGGGCTGTGCATGAGCATCCCGATCGTGGTGTACACGAGCAACCTGCTGTCGATTCTGATGGACCGCTACCCGCTGATTATCGTGGTGGGGGGGGCGGTGCTGGGGCGCGTGGGGGGGCAGATGATCATGACGGACCCCTACGTGCTGGGGCGGTTTGCGCCGGGGGCGGTGCTGGAGTACGGGGTGCAGGCGCTCTGCACGGTGGGGGTGGTCGTGACGGGCAAGCTCTGGATGCGCTGGCGGGTGGCGAAGGCGGAGCGGGAGGCCGAGGGCGACGAGACGGCCCCGGAGGGCGAGAGTAGCCGGGCGGGGCGTTGCTGCCCGTCGGCGAGACGGCGGTAGGCGCAAGGGGGGGCCATGGCGATCCTTTCGATATCGAGCGAGTACGGCACGGGGGCGCTGCGGATCGGGCACGCGATCGAGGCGCAGCTGGGCTACGAGTACATCCCGCTGCGTCGGCTGCTGGCCGAGGCGGGGCAGTCGGGCAGGAAGTGGAAGCGGCTGGCGGCCAAGTACACGGTGGACCCCTCGGACATCTGGGAGGGCAACGATTTTGTGGCCTTCATGGCGCTGGTGCAGAGCATCATCCTGGGGCACGCCCTGCGGGACAACGTGGTGATCCTGGCGCGGGGGAGCAACTTTTTGCTCAAGGAGGTGCCCCACGCCCTGCGGGTGCGCTTCACGGCACCGCTGGAGGAACGGATCGCCATGGTGGTGCGGAAGGAAGGGGTCAACCGGGAGACGGCGCGCCTGCTGGTCAAGCAGGCCGACCGGGAGATCGACTGCTCGATGCACCTGGCCTACGGGCCGGACTGGGACGACGCGGACGTCCACGAGATCCGCTTCGACACGGGCAGGCAGCCCCTGGGGGAGATCGTGGAGATCGTGGCCGAGATGCTGCGGGCCAAGGAGGCGCTCAAGACGCCCCGGGCTCTGGAGTCTTTGCGGCGGCAGTTTGTGGGCTCGCGGATCAAGGCGGCGGTGCTGGCGCACCCGGAGGTGATCCTCTCGAGCCTGGAGGTGACGTGCGTGGGGGAGGCCGTGCGGCTGGCGGGGGTGGTGCGCAGCCGGGCGGCGCTCCGGAAGATCGAGCAGGAGGTGCGGGCGATCGCCGGCACGGTGGCGCTGCTGTTCGAGCTGAGCTGCCCGACGCTCAAGCCCCGGCCGGTGGTGTCGAGGTCTTAGGCCTGCCGAAAGTGCTTGAAAAACCTCACCGGATAGGCTAGGGGGAGGGCGGCCCGCCCGGCGGTGCGGGGGGCCGAGGGAGAGGGACAGAGGGAGGCAGTCCGTGGCAATCCTGGCAATCTCCTATGAGTTCGGCAGCGGCGCGGAGGAGATCGGCCGCGCCGTCGAGGCGCAGCTGGGCTACGAGTACATCGCCCTGGGCCGGGTGCTCGACGAGGCCAAGAAGACCGGCGGCACGTGGGAGCGCTTCAGCCGCGAGTACGGGGAGGGCTGCCCGAACCTCTGGGAGCGCTACGACTGGTCCTTCATGGGCTTCATGGCGCTGGCGCAGAGCCTGATTTTGGGCCACGCGCTGCGGGACAACGTGGTGCTGATGACCCGGGGGGCCAGCTACCTGCTGCAGGGCATTCCCCATGTCCTGCGGATCCGGGTGGTGGCGCCGCTGGAGCGGCGGATCGAGCGGGTGATGGCCCGGCAGGAGATCAGCCGCGACACGGCGAAGCTGCTGGTCAAACAAGCCGACTGGGAGATCGCCTCGGTGCTGCGGCAGCTCTACGGCAAAAAGTGGGACGACCCGGAGGCCTACGAGATCAAGTTCGACACCGCGAGCCGCCCGATGGAGGAGATCCTGGAGCTGGTGCGCACCCTGCTGGCCGCCAAGGACCGGCTCAAGGGCCCGGAGGCGCAGCGCCGGCTCGAGATGCGGGCGCTGGCCGCGCGGATCAAGGCCGCCGTGGCGACCAACCCCGAGTTCTTGATCCCCACCCTGGAGGTCGAGGTGCACGACGAGGGGATCCTGCTGCGCGGCGTGGCCCGCAGCATCCGGGAGCACCGGGCGATCGACCGGGCCGTCCGCGCCGTCTGCGGCCCCGTCCCCGTCACCTGCGAAATCCACTACCGAGGCATCAAGTCCGTCAAACCCCACCGCATCCGCTAGAGACCTCGCTTTCCCTCGTCAGCGAGTACAGCAGCGCCCCCGCGAAAGCATCAATCATGTCCTGGATGCTGGCATCGCCTCACGGGACAGGGCGTTTTGCGCAGCGGTTTCGGCATGCCCTGCCGGATGGCAAGGTTCCGGTTGACAGAGCCAACCGAATATTCTATACAATTTCGCAGGATAGAGCACTTCCGGCAGCCCGCGGAAGCGTTGCTCCACAGACCGAACCCACGGGATGCCGGATACAATCCGGCATCCGGTTTTTTAGGACAACCGCACTGGGCCGGAAAGGGCCCGACACGAGGAACGCCATGAGAGTGAGAACGCGTTTTGCACCCAGCCCCACGGGCTACATGCACGTCGGCAATCTCCGCACGGCGCTGTACGCCTACCTCTGGGCGAAGAAGAACCGCGGGGACTTCATCCTCCGCATCGAGGACACCGACCAGGAGCGCATCGTCGAGGGCGCCGTGGAACTCATCTACCGCACCCTCGAGGAGACGGGGCTTACCTGGGACGAGGGGCCCGACAAGGGCGGCCCCTGCGGGCCCTACATCCAGCACGAGCGCAAGCCCATCTACAAGAAGTACGCCGAGGAACTGATCGAGAAGGGCGTGGCCTACTACTGCTTCTGCGACAAGGAGCGCCTCGAGCAGCTGCGCACAAGCCTGCAGCTGCGCAAGCTGCCCTTCCGCTACGACGGCCACTGCAAGAAGCTCTCGAAGGAGGAGATCAGGCAGAAGCTCGACGCGGGCGTGCCCCATGTGGTGAGGCAGAGCATCCCCTCCATGGGCTCCACCACCTTCGAGGACGAGGTCTTCGGATCGATCACCGTGGAGAACACGACCCTCGACGACCAGGTGCTCGTCAAGTCCGACGGGATGCCCACGTACAACTTCGCCAACGTCGTGGACGACCACCTCATGGAGATCAGCCACGTGATCCGCGGCAACGAGTACCTGAGCTCGACGCCGAAGTACAACCTGCTCTACCAGGCCTTCGGGTGGGAGATCCCCCACTACGTGCACTGTTCGCAGGTCATGCGCGACGCCCAGCACAAGCTCTCCAAACGCGACGGGGACGCCTCCTACGCCGACTTCATCGAGAAAGGATACCTCAAGGAGGCCATCGTCAACTACATCGCCCTGCTGGGGTGGAACCCGGGCACGGAGCGCGAGAAGTTCACCCTCGAGGAACTCGTCGAGGCCTTCGACCTCTCGGGGATCAGCAAGTCGCCCGCCATCTTCGACGTCCACAAGCTCACCTGGCTCAACGGCCAGTTCATCCGGGAGATGCCCCTGGAGAAGTTCCACGAGGCGGCGCTGCCCTGGATCCGCAAGGCCGTCAAGCGGGAGGATCTCGATCTGGTCAAGGTGAGCCGGGTGCTGCACGAGCGCACGGAGAAGCTCTCCGACATCCCCGGGCAGCTCGAATTCATCGATGCGCTGCCCGAGTACTCGCCGGCGCTCTACGTCAGCAAGAAGATGAAAACCGACGAGAAGGTTTCGCTCGAGAGCCTCCGGGCCCTGCTGCCGATGCTCGAGGCCCTCTCGCCCTGGGACCACGAAACGCTGCACCGGGCGGTTTTCGCCCTCATCGAGAAGAAGGGGGTCAAGAGCGGCGTGATCCTCTGGCCGCTGCGCACCGCCCTGTCGGGCAAGCAGTTCACGCCGGGCGGCGGCGTGGAGCTGGCCGACATCTTCGGCCGCGAGGAGTCGCTCAGGCGCATCCGCAAGGGCATCGAGCTGCTCGAGAAGAGTGTATAAGCATCTCATGCATGAAAAGGTTCGGGGAAGATTCCCCCTCTGATCCGCCATTCCCGTGCAAGCGGGAATTCGTTCCAATCGTGCGGACGAAGCAGGGGTTCCGGCGGCATCCGCCGGAACCCTTTTTGCTTAGGGCCATCGGCGTTTCAGGAAATGATCCCGGGCGCCACCGCAAATCGTTTCGTTAAACCCCGTTGAACATTTCTTTCAAGAAAAGGCCCTTTCGGGCTCACGGGAGAGCCCGACCCGCCTCTCGTGAACATCAATATTCCCCAATTACATCGAGTAGTTGCAATTTATCTGCTCTCCGCCCCCCATCCTGGCACACTCCTTTCTATAGAATAGGGCAACAAGGGAAAAAAACGAGGAGGACCTCGCAATGAAAAAGACGCTTTCCACCCTGATTCTCACCGCGGCCATCGTCCTGATCACGGCAACCTTCAGCTTCGCCGAGTACATGGCGGCCGGCGCCGACAACTTCCCCTATTTCCACCTGGGTGTCATCGTGATCGGCGGGCTCTGCATCCTTTCGCTCAAGCAGCGCTACGAGAAGATCTACATGAGCGAGGCCGTCGGCAGCTTCGCGATGTACGCGGTGCTGGTGTCCCTGTCCACGAACCCCGTGGCCGAGATCGTGAAGAGCCTGATGTAAGCAGGGTTCAGGGGCCTGGGTACAGGGTCCAGGGGAAGACAAGACCAAAGACGGGGGAGGCAGGAATCATGGCAGCGCACGTGAAAGCAAGACCGCGGCAGATCGATTTCTCTCACGTTCTCGTAATCGGCGCCTGGGGCTTTGCGATGGTGATCGCTTCGATGCTCTTCCTGTACGTCGGCCACCGGATCGACGAGATGCTCCACACGCCGCCGACGTTCATGCTGGGGCTGTTCTTCCTGGGGCTTCTGCTCTGCATCGGCAGGCTCTACAAGGACGCCTGGGACCGGATCCCGACGAGGAAGCCCTGCAGATAAGGCCCCCGACCGGATAGACTGAACAGACTGAATAGACCGAAGAGACCGAATGTAGACCGTAGAGGTTCCTCCAAGAAGAACCCCCATTCCGGAAAGGCGACGGGATGGGGGTTTTTTCGTCTCCGCAGGCTTTTGACCGGACGCTCGCGGCCACGTCCGGATGAGGGATGTATTCTCAATGACTCGAGTGAAAATACAGGTACCAGTTCCCCTGGATGCGGCGTCTCAGCGATTTCTCTTCCGGCGAGATCGGCGGGTTTGTATGCTTGTCGATGCTATCCACGAGGAGGCCTGCCGATGTAGCCCTTGCCGCCCGTCCCGCGTCCCGTCACGGCCCGGCGCTTCGGCAGCCCTTGCCCTTCATGAAAGCGGCGACCTCGGGCGATCGGTATCGCGCGGCCACGTCAAGCGCCGTTTCCCCCTTGCTTCCGGCCGGACAGGAGACGGCATTGCAGTCCGCGCCCGCCGCCTGCAGCAGCGCCAGGGTATCGCCTTCCGCCTCGAAGGCCGCCCAGTGAAGCGGCGTCCAGCAGGCGCTGTCCTTGGCGTTCACGTCGGCGCCCATTGCGATGAGCAGCCGGACCAGGTCCGTCTTCCCCCAGTTTGCGGCGACGTGCAGGGCCGTCTTCCCGTCGTCGTCCTTTGCGTTGACCTGAGCGCCCCTCGCGATGAGCAGCTCCGCCTTTTCCTTCTGGTCCCAGTAGACGGCCCAGGTCAGCGGGGTCATGCCCTTTGCGGCCCTGGCATTGACGTCGGCACCCTTTGCGATGAGCAGGGCGGCAACCTCCGCCGTGACATTGAACAGCGGGGTCATCCCGAAGTCGTCGTTTCTCGCGTTGAGCGGGGCCCCGGCCCCGATGAGCATGGCCGCGATGTCTTTTCGCGTGGCAAAATGCAGGGCCGTGTTGCCCGCCTCGTCCTTCGCTTTCGCGCTGGCTCCCTTGCGGAGAAGGGCCTTCACTTGGGCCGTATTGCCCGCCTCGACGGCCTCCATCAGCTTCAGGTCCGTTTCCCGCATGGCCGAGGCGGGCTCCGCAGTCCACCCGGCCGGCAGCAGCGAAAGAAGGAGCAGGCACAAGCCCTTTGCGGCAGTCGTTCTCATCAGTAAGGCCCCTCCGCGAGAATCTTCCGGATCTCGCTCCGGATCTGTTTCAGCCCCCCGTCCTGGCGGTAGAATTTCCTCGCGTCCCGCTCCAGCGTCCGCCAGGCGGTCTTGTCCCGCCTTGCGTAGAGATAGAGCAGGGTGCGTTTGACGAGAAGTTGGCCGGCCTCGTCGGAGAAGAACTCGCCCTGGTCTTTGCCGAGCAACAGCGCCGCCGGGCGTGACGTCCGCTTCGAGACGGCCTGGCTGATGTCGGCATCGACAGCCTTGACCGCCTCGAGGTAGCGGCTGCGGAAGGGGAGGTTGTCGACGGACATCGACGACGGGGTCAGCCGGTAATGCGTGGGGAGGATCAGCCGAGACTGGGCATAGGGCGTGTGAAAGCAGAGAAAGCGCGTGTCCCGGTCCTCCAGGTAGAGGGCGCCGTTGCGGCACAGGAAGGGCTCCTCGTCGATGCCCTCGGCGCTGCCCGCCGTCGCCCCCAGGTAGCGGAGTGCCTGACCCGGCGCGGGCCTCGAGAAGAAGTGGTATCGTGCGCAGCAGTGCATGCCGCCCGTGTACTCTCCGATCATCCAGTACCGGGCATCGCCCTGCGCGAGGAGGGCGTAGCCGATGTAGAACGAATCGGGCAGGTCCAGCACCGGCGCATCCGCGTCGAGCACGGTGATGCTCATCCACGTCACCGGAGGGCCCATGAGCTTTCGCTCCGAGAGCCCGGGGGCCATGCGGAAGCGCACGCCGTCGCCGGCGTCGAAGGCGCCGGGGCAATATTCGGTGCGGCAGACGAGGTCGTCCTCGGAGAGGATCCGGAAACATCCCTCCTCGCCCGCGCAGGGGCCCGGCACGGAAAGAAGCAGGGCCGCTGCGAGTGCGAGCGCCGCGAATCGTTTCATCGCTGGACCTTTCCTTGCGTGCAACAGACCCCGTCTGTCGACGGGGTTACCGATGGGAAAACACCCTCTATAAAATCCTCCCCGACCCTCCTTTTTCAAAGGAGGGAGTTCAAAAGCTTCCCCCATTGAAAAAGGGGGATAGAGGGGGATTTTCTTCGAACAATGCGAGCTGTTTCTTAGGAGCAGTCACTTCATCGGGGCGCCGCTCGCACCCGGCCTTGCAGCCGTCCCGGGCCTCGGACGGCGCGGGCGGGGCAAACTCCATCATGCAGCGGTCCACGCAAGCCGCTCTGTGCCGCCAGGCCTGCAAGTCGGGCAGGGTCGATGCGGCCTGCAGGCGCTCGAGAAGCACCCGTCGCTTCTCACTTCAGCCGATACGGGATGTCAGCCCAGAGCGGCGCGACCCCGTTGGGAAGCCCCAGAACCCAGGAACCATCGTTTTGTCCCGACGCATGCCAGGTCCCCTCGGCGGGTTTTTCTCGCCTGTAGTTTCCCGGCGGTTTCTGGTGTGGCCAGAATCCCTCGAAAAACCACGTCATTTTACCGCTGCAGCGTTCCTGTTTACACGTGCCGTTGTAAAGGGTGAATGTGGCCCTGCGGGTGTCGGTCAGCCCGCTCCTGTCGCTCCGGAAAGAACCCTCAAAAACAACGTTGCCGGTAATGGAAGCCTGCCCGTTCTGTGAGATGTTCAGCGTGACCGGGTTGGATTTAAAGGTGGCTGTGGTGCCTTCCTTTTTCCGAGCCTCCACCTTCGCCCGTACCACGGACGTCTCAAGACCGCCGGAGAACTTACCCCACCTTACCGGCTTTCCAGGGGGCTGCTTTTCGTCGGGTCTTTCGATCGGAGGCAGGGGGACCCCGTAGGTGGGGAGCCACTGGCTCCGGAAGAACAGCTCCGCGAAGAGATCCATTCCGTTGATCCCGTGGGTCCTGGCGTTATAGAATGGGACCCCCTTCTGAGGCTGGTAGTAGGGGCTGTCGAGGAAGAAATCGTTAAAGACGATTGCATCCGTGTTGTAGGCGGCGATGACGAGGAGAGCAAGCGCCCGTTCCCTGTTGATCCGGATTTTCTCGGGATCCTTCTCGTAGGGCTGGTCGGTGATCAGATTGCGGTAGGGATCAGCCCGGTCAATGGGACCACGCAGAAGGCTTCTCTGCCATGTGCGATGGAGGTTCCTGTTCATCTGATCCATGACCCAGCTGGCCTCCCGCGCCGCCGCTTCGATGGCGTGTTCCGGCTGGTTCAGCCGGTACCAGACAATTCGCTCCATGGCAAACTGGCGGGCCTCTCGTTTTTCCTGGTCGGTGAGGATGTCCCACGTGCCTCTTGCATTGGGGGGGATGACGACGGGGATGCGTCTCGGGGCGTAATGCTGGTCGATGTAGGCCCGGATTTCCTCCTCTCGCACATCGACGAGCTTGTGTTTGATCGCCGTGTGAACGTTGATTTGCGCCATCCCGACGGAGCCGGTGGAAAAGATGGTTTCCTGTCCCTTGTCCTTGATGTCGTAATCCGCCAATTCGTTGATGATGACGGCGCCGAGCAGACGCGGCGGGATACGGTGTTTCTTTGCCGTGCTGTTGATGAGCCCCTTATAGGGGCCAAGCTGCTGCTCGACCCACTGGAGACGTTGAGCCGGCGGCATCCGCTCGACAGCGTCGACGTTCATGAGCTGCCAGGCAGCGACATCCTGGGCCAAGAGAATCCATAGACTTGTCGTCAAGAGAAGAAAAGCAAGCAACCTGATGCGATACATACTACCCCCCCCGGGTTCTCCGGTCCGCTTTCGTTTGCCCCTCTCTTACAATGCCCTGCTGCCGGTTCGTTTACGATCAGGCCTTGCCGTAGGCCTGGTACCAGCCCAGCAACGCCCGGGCCCAGAGCTGGTAGAGGTTTCCCTCGACGTGGTGCCAGTAGGCACCGCCCGGGTTGCGTTCCGCTGCAACGAATTCGCGGGGGGTGGTCCGGCTCCAGATGGACCAGGTGCGGGGCCCGCTGGGCTGGAATTTCGCCTGGTATTCGGGCGAGTTCACGAAGGCCCAGAAAACCCTCTTACGGGATTGGGGGTCGCCGGTGATCTGGCTTGCCCAGGTGTTGACGACAGCCGCAGACTCGGGGGCTCTGCCGAGCACGCCGCGGTACAGCGAGTCGACGAACGCCGTAGGCGGTGCCGTCCACTGGATGGCGCCCGGGTTCTGGATCGCGTCCGCGCTGCCGGCCCAGCCGGTCATGCCGATGAACAGGGCGAGGAACAGGAACAGTCTGCGAAGATTCTTTTTCACGCGCCTTTCTCCTTTCCAGTTGAAATCGTTTCCGAAAACCTCTCCTGAACCGATGAACGATCACAAAAAAACCCCGCCTCATGTCCTGAAGCAGGGCTCGTCTCGTCACTCCATAGGGTCCCTCGTCCGGGTTTGAGGGTTATATCATGTCAGCGCCCGTAAATCCGATCAACTGTCTGGCCCCTTATAGTGCATGCATCTTCGAATTTCAAGCGATATGTAATCGATCACGGGATCGGTTTGCACTGCCGCTTTTTTCCCTTTCCCGCCGATTCGACCCCATGGGCCCGGAAGGGCATAAAAAAGGGGCCAGGAACCGCTTTCGAAGTTCGCAGCCCCTCGTTATTTCCTGGTGCCGGAGGTCGGAATCCCTGCGGCTTGTGAAAATGGTCATTCCTGCCACTTGCTCAGGGAGCGAGGAACCCGAGGGTTCGCGCCCGCAGATCGAGCAGCGACCGATACATCGCTTTCCGCTTGTCGGAGAGAAAGCACCTGTCGAGGAGACCCAGCCAGAGAGGGCGGGCGGTTTCAAGTTCACCGATCGTCCTGGAAATGGCCTTGTCCGTCAGGCCCAGCCTCTCCTTCGCGAAGTACTCCATGAAATCCTCGCGCTTCAGCCTGTTCTTCTTGCCGTTCAGGGGCAGGGCCAGCTCTTCCCCCGAGTCGATGACCATTGTCGAGTTGAGAAGATCGTAGACCGGCGACAGCTCCACTTTCCCTTCTCTTCGTATAAGGGAGAAATTCTTCAGATGGGCGTCTTCATTTCCCGTGAGATAATTGAACAGCACGAGCTTGAAGAGCTTGAGTTTCTCGATGGCCGGGAACGTGCAGAAGCGGTCGAGAACCGATGCGACTTGCTCCATGGAGGATGCGTATTTCGTGTCCCTGTCATGACCGAGAAGCTGGGCGAAGTCCTCGAGAGGAATTCTGTTCGTGCGACCGGTACGGTCGAAGCGTCGGATGACGTAGGAAAGGCTGCCGTCCTTCGAATGGATCAGTCCGTGACAAGGGGCCTCCAGCCCCGCGGCAGCGGCCATCTTCATGGTCAGATCTTCGTTCTCCGGCACTTCGGGGTACTCGGACATCTGGGGTTTGACGATGTATCGCCCCGCGGACTCGACAATTTCAAAAGTGTTCGCCTCGACATTGAGAACGGCGCTGAGCTTCGGCTGAACGCCCTGGATGGACATCCTGCCGGCTCGACGAATTGCCTCCCGCCTCTGCTGTCCGGCGCTGTAGGGGAAGTCCTCGAGGCGGGTGAGGCGCCTGGAGAGCAGGCGCAAGCCGCGCAGGGAATATCTCTCGGCGCCGCAGTCCTCGTAGGTGATGGGGCATCGGTTCATCCCTTGGTTTCCCTGACGGTGACGGCGCCCACCAGATCCTCGCCGACTGCCGCGATCTGGCTGAAGTAATCGTTCCGGTCGATCTTGCGCCGCTTCAGGAGGGCTTCGAGCAGCACACCTTCGGGCAGCAGACCGTCAAAGAAAGGCGGGAAGCGGTCAAAGTCGAAGCTCCGTTCCCGGACGGGCATGGTCAGCGAGACGGGCGGGCCGGCGTAGTCTTCGAAGTAAGAGAAGCGGTAGTGCTTCCCCTTTTCGATTTCCTCCAAAATACCGGCGCGCTTTCCCTGCATGTAGACATCAGCGCGTCTCATGGTCATCCTCCTCGAGCGGGCTGACGAAGCGAACCTTGATGTTCAAGGCGCCGAGAACTTTCAGCACGGTGCTGTACCGAACCGACGCCTTGCCGTGTTCGATGTCATAGATCACGGTTTTCCCGACACCGGCAATCTCGGCAAGGCGCTCCCGCGACAGGCCGCTTTTTTTTCGATGCTTCTGAACGAGGGTTCCGAGGGATTCTTCCATGTTTAATCCCCTCTATTTACCGCGAAAACGGCAGTATTGGCTGATCTATGTTCCATTAAGCGTTTCATCGCATCTTGTCAAGATATATTTGCCGTCATAGCGGTAAATTTTAAGTTATTTTCTTCTGCGCATTCATTTTACTGCAATAATCAATTAATATTACCGTCATAACGGCAATTTATTGAGTATTTATCCGTGCGCTTCGACCTGTGAAAGAACTCGGGTAAATTTCTGCGGCACTGCAGCCCTGAGAAATGTATCACTGGGTGGGTCGCGGCAACCGGACGACAGGAGACCTGAGACAGGGAATTAAAAAAGGGATTGCGCCGTTTCGGCCGCAATCCCTTCATTTTCTTGGTGCCGGAGGTCGGAATCCCTTCGGCAGGCTCAGGGCAAGCTCACCGTCACGCCCCCGGGGGCGGGGGATCTTGTATGTCACCGCAAGCAGTGAATTCCCCGCTTCTCAAAGACAGGGGTGCTGAGCATTCCAAGTTTAATCCGGTGCATTACGGGGAAGGGGTTTGCCTTGCTTCACGATATCCGCCGCTTGTGCGAACCTTTTGTGATATGTAGTCTCCGTCAGCGTCGTCGCAATGTTGACCGTGACCCTTCGTTTCGTGACAACGGTGACCTTCGTATTGTTCTTGTCCACGGGCTCAATCCACGCCCCCATCACCGCGCCCCACGAAACCAGGTTCATGCCGCTGCTGGTCAGCATGTACCCTTGATCCCGGTGCTCTTCAATGGCATCCGAACCTTCCCACCGGAACACCGTTTTTGAGATTTCCCATGCCTGGTCGGCCGTGACCGGGTAAACCTTGGTCGTGCCCTCCGACCCGTCCTCCTTGACCCTCACGACATCGTTCATCGTGGCACACCCGGTAAACAGCGCAATAAATGAAAAAAGAATGATACATGCCGGAATGAATCCTGGTTTCTTCATACAGCAACCTCCCTGATGATATTGACCGCCTGCCCGCATGATTCACAGCGCCGGCGTGAAGAGACTCTCCGCATCGTTCTTGATGCTCTCGTGATACATCCAGCCCCAGAATGGTTTCGACTGATGGTACATCAGCTTCCTGGCGATGACGTCGACGACGACCGGAAATTCATAAGCCATCCAATGCTTGGGCCAATAGGAGTCGAGGAATTTCACGGCATCCGGGGAACAGCCGGAAGCCACAAGAACAGGATACACGACCAGCGGCTGGAGCGCGTTTCTGGCAAGGTAGCCCTTGTTTCTCAAGGCGTAGTCAAACACGTTCGGGCTGAACGATTGCACGTGCGCGGTCGTCGCAGGTTCATGGAGGCACTTGATGCCGCAGAAGGTCGTCACGTGCCCGATTTTTGACAGCTCGAGTTTCTGGCGCCTGAAGGATCGATCGAGATTGAGAAGGGGAGGAACGTCGATTTTGTCAAAACTCGCGGCTTTCATCTTTTGGTCAAGACTATCAAGAAAACGTTGGAATGTCGGTCCGAGATTTCCCGTCGACGGCGCCGTGGTTTGCTGACCCGGCACTCCCTGCAGGCCTTTCCCGCATCCCGTGCAGAATTTGCCGCCGGGCTCGTTCTCCACTCCGCAGGAGGCGCATACCTGCTTGACCGTCATACCCCGGGCAGGTATCGGCTGCCCGCAACCCACGCAGAATTTCGATTCGGGCGGTACCTCGGCGCCGCAACCGGGACATGTGGGCCCGGAAGATCCTTCACTGACCGCAATCGCATTCCCGCATCCGATGCAGAACCGGCTGTCGTCGGGGTTCTCCACTCCGCAACTCGAGCACTTTGCCATGAACCTCCTCCTTCAGGATTGGACGATCTTGTCTTGGGTCGGTTATTTACATCGTTTGAAGCTGCTTTTCCTTTGTGAGGATCTGGTAGCCTCGGAACCCGACAAAAAGGAGCAGCAGACTCATCAGGGCGCTGAGTGTCTGGCCGGCGTAAAAATTCAACAAGGCCCCGACGACCCCGAAACCGAGCATGAGCATGTACGAGATGCGGGCGTTGTTGGTCTGGCCCTTCGGCAGTTGGGCTGCGGCAAATATCGCATACCCGCATAACCCGATATCGGTGATAACCATGATCCAGACAAGCTCCGTATTGGCATACATGCCGAACATCGACTGCAGGGTCGAGATCGTGCCGAAGCCCAGCAATGCGGAAAATGCATAGACCCCGGCCCCGACCCAGAGCAGCATCTTCAGTTGGGACGTTGTCTTATCGGCAAACACGGCAGAACCGGAAGTCGATCGGGACTCAGGGGGAGGCGGCGAGGCCGTGGGTTGCAAAGAATTGCCGCAGTTCTTGCAGAATTTGCCTCCCTGCGGGTTCTGAGTCCCGCATTTCGAACAGGTCGGTGCGGGCTGTTCCTGAGGGATCGGTTTTCCGCATGAAGCGCAGAATTTGCTGCCGTCGGGATTCACGGTACCGCATGATGTACAGTTCGGCATGACTTCCTCCATCGATCTGGGGTGAGCTCCCGCTCGTCGATTGCTTATGCTTCCGTGCTGCTGCCCGTATCCGCAGTACTGCCCGCGTCATAGGTGTCGGCCGTCGTGGAGGCGCCGGTGTCGACTCCGGGATCGGGCGACGTATCGACCGTAGACGAAGTGTCCGGGGCGTCGTAGGGCTCCGCACCCACCGACCCGCTGTCCACATCCGTATCCGCTGCCGGTGCCGCATCCGCCGCCTCGACCGAGACGTCAACGGCCCCGTCATCCTCGCCGGGCTGGTCCGCCAGATGCTCAGAGTCCGGTGACACGACCGCAGAGGCGGAAACCTGATCCGAAGATGAGCCCTGGCCCTTTGTGTCCACCGTGTCCATGCGGCCGTCATGGTCCATGTCGGTCGCGATGTCCTCTGAAACCCCGTCCCTGTTGATATCGGCCACGAAGTCGTCCCCGACCTTGGTGACAAGGACCTCGTCATCGGCCAGATTGTCGCCGTCGCGATCCACACCCGCCCATGCGGTGGAAGAATCCGCAGCCCCGGTACTTTTGATTTCCGTCACTCTCGCTTCGGTCTCGGGTTTGGAGGGCTCCCCTCCGTCTGCAACCTCTGCCTCTGCCTCCGGCTCTTTTCCTGAAGGCTCCTCCTGAGTGCCCGTCTCGGATGATGCGGCTTCCGCGACGTTCTCGGGGGGATCGACGACCGTTGCCCCTTCGGCCTCCGCGGACGGGGCGACATCGGTTTCGAGGATGTCTCCCGGTTCCACAACCAGGGAATCCATGGGCTCAAGGGGCACTTCCACGCCGAATGTTCCGAACGTCGTCATGATGTACGGATCATTGAAGGACGTGAATAGCGCCTGCTCCGGCGATTCGAGGTCCAGAAGGCCCAGGGCGGACAGGATTTCCTCGATGATGCCCGGTTCCTCATAGATCGTTTCCATTTCGCCCGTTGCCGGGTTCACGCGCCCGATGGACTCGATCGAGCCATCCTCGTTGTAGCTGATGAACGTATCGTTAACCCCGTCTCCATTGGAATCGACCCCCCTCACGACCTTGTCTACGGTCCCGTCGTTGTCGAAATCCAGCAGGAAGAGGTCCATCTTCCCGTCGCCGTTCGAATCGAACATCCGCGACCCGAAACCGGGGGCGGCCCCCTCCGCGGATTGCGCATTTCCAAACAGCGACAGGTTCTGCTGAGTATTCCCCCCGAACAGCTGCATATGCCCTCCTTTTCTTTCTCAGCGCATACGGTTATGCCGGATCGTCCTCCATCGGACTCGTTTGCGAAAGATCCTCCCGGGCCTGCGGCAGGATGAGCCTGAATTTATTCTTGCAGCGGTTGCATTGCAGTTCCACGGCGGGCCTCGAGGAGATCTTTTCAAGAGGCATGCTGAACGCCGCGCCGCATTTTGGGCATTTCCCGTTTATCGTCTTGCCTTTTGGGGGCTTGCCTGCTCTCGTTTCCGGGCCGGGCGGTTCAACCGTCATGCCCGGTTTCGTCGCGGCCGGCTTCTGATCCTTCTTCGCGATGAGGATGTCTTCCGGCTTTACGGCCTCGCTGTTGGAAATTGCCCCCGCGAAGCGGGAGATGTCCAGCTGGAACGGATTCTTGCAGGAAGGGCAGGTGACCTTGACGATTTTGCTGTCAGGAATCTTCTTTACCTGCACCGTCAGCTTCGTCCCGCATGTTGGACACTTGCAGGTGATGCCCTTCGCTGTGGGGATCTTCATCGTAGCGCGTTCGGCGCTCTTTGCCGTTTTCCCGCCGTCCCCCTTCTTCTTGATAGAGCCTTTTTCGTCGAACAGATCGCTCATCGCGATCCCGCTGCCCGACTCCACCTTTCTTCTCAAAATCTCGTATTGGGGCGAGTCATAAAATGATTGAAGCTCCTTGAGCCGCGACCCCAGGTAGGGGGTCGGGGAGCCGAACTCGCTCAACTTCTGCGCCCCGGAATCCTGGGTCATCTGCTGTTTTACCCATTCGTCCAGATTGACATCCTGAAGCTCGCGCCTCGACTTGAAGTACAGCAGAAAAAGGACTCTCTTGGCGATGTCGAAGTCACCGACGACAAGAAGGGCCGCGCGATCCGCCGTCAGATCGGCAACCCGCATCCAGCTGGAGATGACCGACTCCATGCCCTGCTCCACGATTTTGAGCGGATTGCTGAAGTAGCTGATCAGTCCGTCGGACATGACGGTGCTCCGGTGCTGTCCGACGAGAAACATGCTGACCGTCGTCCAGAGCGCATGATTGCTGATGAGATGCCCGAGTTCGTGGCCCAGCACAAACAGCAGCTCCCGGTCGTTGAGCAGGCGGGGAAGAAAGGTCCCGATATTGACGAAAGAGTCCTGATCGGAGCCGTAGGTGGCGGTCTGGTATCCCCGGTCGGCCTCGATGTACACGGAGGGCATGGTTTTCATGCCGATTCTCCGGGCCGCGATATACGCCAGTTCATAGACCCGGGCATATTGCTTTTCCGATGTGAGGATGCTGTTGAAGAGCGACTCGTACCAGGGCTTCCCCACTTTTTTCGAGATCATCTGGGCGGTGGAGGTCAGGCTCGTCGATTGCCGAAGCAGGTTGTTCATCTGCTGCATGGAGGGGTGCTCGAATTCCTGCGACGGGATCTGGTAGGTCAGGGAGATTCCCCGGAGGGTCTTGCAATCCGGGCAGAAATAGTTCGTGTCCATGATCAGTCGCCCGCACTGATGGCAATGGATAAAACCGGCGCCGCATTGCGGACAGGTTGACTGGCCGGGCGGAATCGACTCCCCGCACCCCAGGCATTTCCTTCCCCCCGGGTCCGTGGAAACCGGTTTTCCGCATCGATTGCAGAAGCGGGCGATCTGGGGCAGGGGGGCCCCGCAGTGGACACAAAACATACCCAGGTCCTCAGTGCCTGCGGATCATGCTCCGGTTCAATCTCGTATGGTGTCCTTTGCGGAAAAGGACTCAGCCGGTCATGGCTCCTAAGAAACATCTCGAATCGTTCGAGGAAAATCCCCCTGTGTCCCCCTTTTAAAAAGGGGGAAGATGCCCCCTCCTTTGGCAAAGGAGGACCGGGGAGGATTTTACAGAGCCTGTTTCCTCCATCGATGACCCCGAACGAAGTCGAAGTCGGTTGCTTACAATCGCAGCGGGTACGGCCGCTTATCACGACCTGTCAGCCTGAGAAACCTTTGCTTGAACGTGCTGTTGAATCAGCTCTCCGATCCGGGCGCGCTGCTCGTCGTTGAACCCGTCAAGCCAGAGAACCATTGCATCGCCTGAAACCGGCTTCAAGGTCCAGTGCACGCCCTCCCGGCGGGAAAAATCGACTTGGCCGATCTCCGACCAGGACAGTTCTCGCTGCTTGATGCCGTGTTCGGTGCGGATTGTCGTTGGAGAGATGTAGATCACTTGCTCCCCGAGCCGGCGATAACGCCTGGCAAAGTGAACATAGGAATATGTGCCCAATAGAAAACTACCGGCAGCTAAAATCGCCCAATGGTCTATCCCGAAGAACAGGTACATGACAGCGGGAAATGCGACCACAACAATTCCTGTCACGATGAGATTTTCGGTTCGCGCAACCCTGCTGCTCGATGCGAATCGGACCTGCATGTGTTCACCGAAAACCGGAAGGAGTGTATCGAACAAAAAACCCCGCACTCTTTCAAGCAACGGGGCAGATCACTTATGCATGGCATGTCTCGCTGTAGTTTAGGGTTCAGACCCGGTACCGGATAACGATGCCAATGGTTCTGTTGGATGGCTGAAAATATTATTAATTGCCGTATATGGCAAGAGAATTTTGAGGGGGGCAGTTTGAATGCGCCATGGACCCCCATTATCCGGAAAGCCTGAGATCGGCTGTAGAGGACGTTGATAGGGACAAGGCGCCGGGCAGCACGAATATAAAAGGGGTCACACGCCCCATCACAGGCTCGTAACCCCTTGATTTCATGGTGCCGGAGGTCGGAATCGAACCGACACGTCCCCAGGGGACGGGGGATTTTGAGTCGTGATTTAGAAATAGGCGATTCCCCATCTATTTTAAATGCTTAGATTCCGGGTGCTTACGACAACTGTTTTTGGTTTTGTTTGGTTTTGCGAGTTTTTCTTAGGTTCTTGTAGCTACATTTTAGCTACAGTTTTTTTAGTGCCGGAGAGGAGCATGTAGGATTTTCAATTGCCGGGAAAGTCGTGCTATTGGCTGCTATTTCAATGACTCAGACCTCGGTGCCCAAAGAATTGGTCTCTTTCCTCTCGTCGTGGCATTGGTCCCTCACTGTACCTTCTGGTAACCCAATAGGTATTTGATCTGTACCTGATTCGTACATCTCCTCCTAGTGAAAAGTCCAACCGGTTGGCAGATTAAGCGTTTGCACTGAACATACCAAGGTTCAGCGCGCAATCTCGTGTCGGTGAACCGTCATTTACCAGATACCCAGTTGTCCGCGGACTCGCTCAGTGAAGTCCTCTAGCTTTGCCAGGACGTTGGTGACTCTCTCAACCGAACCAGAGAAAAGGCCCGACTTCAAGGGCTTCCACTCCGTTCCTTGTTGCTGGATCTCGGCTCTCACGGTGTTAAATATGTCGCGACGTCTCCATACATAGGTGCCTAGCGGTGCCCAGAATCTATCCCTAGTGCTCAAGTCGCCGTAGATCATTGACTGAAAGAACTCAAACTTGTCGAAAACGGCAACCAATTCCTCGTCTCCGAGAGACAGTTCTCTGAAGACCGGCCGTAAGGTCTCTTCCAGGTAGTCTGAGACAGGAAAATGGTGCCTCTCCCTTCCGGGGAGCCATTTCCAATAACTCTGCGCGAACCTAGCTCCAGAATGAAGCACCTGAATGAGCGGAGCCTCCGGCTCTCTTTGTCTCGTACGAGAGCGCATTTCCACCATGAGTTGCCGCAGGACGTCGAATGATTGAGTGCTCATGGCCGCTATAGCTCCCGAATATAAAACACGAAGCGCCGGAAATTGCGTTACGCTCTCCCATATCTCATAGTATGATCCGGTCGGATTCGGCACGAGAGATACTCGCCCCAATGCCTTGCCGAAAGTCTTTGCTTGTTCCGCATTAGTCCAAGGACACCCGACAGCAAACAATCTGCACAGCTTGTTTGTGGAATCATTTGCAACAGCAATTCTGTGAAGAAAGGCTGTCTGTTTCGGCTGGTCGCCATAATTTGTGAGAGCCGATTTTTCGAGACGCTCACGGGCAGCATTCGCAATCGGAATCAGCAGATCGTGAATTTTCATCACATGAGCTTGCTCTGCAATGAATTTTTTAAGTGTGTTTACTAGTGGGCTGAGATCCTCTTCCGTTACTTCGTGGAGGTCTTCCGGCAGAGGGATTTGCTTCGTCGGTTGCAACTCCACCGGTGAGACTACGAGAGTCACATGTCCTTCTGCATCGAATGGATTCGGGCCTATTGGCGGCTTCCCTGGATCTGGAACATTATGGATTTCGCGCAGCAGTGTTTCCAGACTGCTCTTGTATTTGTCATCATCTTCGAAGTCTATGTATAACCGATAGCCAAGAAACGTCGGAACTGGCGGATCGCCCGAACCGCGGATGATCGGAATGAATTTCTTCGTCCCCAAGTTATCGATCAACTCGGCAGTGACGATCATCTTCTCATACCCGACCCCACCTTGACCACTATTGGCACGTTCAACGTAATTTTTCGAGCATACTACGACCACGCGGTCCGCCTGTTTTAAGCCTTGCTCCATAAAACTTGCGATGTCGTCGCCTGGACTCAGGTCCCATTGGTCAATTATAACATCAACACCATTCGAGCGAAGATCAGCAGCCAGCTTCCGAGTCCACTGTTTATGGGTTGGAGAATCGTGAGAATACGAAATGAACACTCTGGGAGTATTTGTCATCGATGCCCTCAACGCATCATTGTGCAGGTGGGTTGTCATAATGTACTGACCCTAACAAAAGCTAACTAATTGATTCCAATACGAATGTCGAGATTCACAGGAACTAGGTCAGGAATTGGTTCATACCGAAGAAACTTCCAATCGGTTGGAAGTATTGCATTAGGATATTGGTACCTCACCGAGTGTGAGCCATCTATTAGCTTATTTTAACCGAGATATTTCTTCTTCATCTTTTTCAAATCACCGAGATAGACTTTGAGTGCCTCTTTCGATGGCACATCACCATCATGATTCCCTGGGTTTGTGTTATCTCGAATCACATTGAGCTTGCCGGGCTCGTCGCTATCGAGATAGGGGGTCACAAGAGGAATCAAATGCCTTAGAGTTCCATCATGACCTGTATAATCGGACAACATTGCATTGTCGTCGCCCTCTTCACGGCGCTTCTTAAGGAGAAGTTCCTTGCACCATCTTTCGGTACAATCGCGAATTTTCTGGCAGCATTCCTTACGATGTTCCAATATCGAGCTAGTAGTAAAGGGATCGCAGGTCTTAAGCATGGCAGTAAGTGCATCGCTGCTCTTTAGGACGACAGTACCCTCCGCTGGATTGTCGAGATTTAGTTGGAAGGCCTCTGAGCGACCATTGTCATAGCGGCTCTGTATATCTCTCCAAGTTTTTTGATCGTAGGTTAGCATGATGACCTGAACTTTCCGTTTATAAAGCTCTCGGAGAACTGCAGTGAAGAAATGAACGCTGTAATCATCATCGATGGTGATAATGGGGTCATCGAGAATGATGAACCTACATCCCTTACATGTCCTCGCGAAGAAGGTCGCAAGACCCAGGCAGTGCATCTGTGATTGGCTGAAGACAGCAATGGCGTTTCTAAGCTTTGCGTTCTTTTGGTCTCTTGAAGGGGCGAGACCTGCCTTGAAGTCAATAGTACGCTGTGCCTTCTTTCTAAGGCCAAGATCCGAGAAGAAGGCTGGTTCGTCAGGTCGGAGGCGGTTCCACCACGCTCGAACATCCTCAGCAAGATCGTTGAATTTGTCTTCCAAAACGGCTTCCTTTGCAGCTTCTACCTGCTTACAAGCTTGTTCCAACTCATTGGAAAGCAAGATGTAGGCTGCTGCTTCACGGAGCTCAAATTCAAGCTCGAAAGCTTGGCGACTTAGCGTGGTCAGGTTTACCCAACTTGCTGTATCACTCTTTTCCACCACAGAAACCTGGAGCGGTTTTATGATCAGTTCCGCAGCTTTCTTGTAAGCCTCAATAGCATTTTCGAACTGCTTCTTGGAGACTTCGAGTAGACCAAATGCGTCTTTAAGGGGCATGTCATTCTTGAGTTTGGCTACATCTGTTTGGTAGTCTCTGATGGTGGTAATCGCTTCGGATACTTTAACGTGAAGTTGCCGTTGCATGCGTATTAGGTGGTTGGCGGAGTCGAACCACTGCTTTAGATGCGTGCGATTTGCTTCGTCGAGAAGTGACGCCAGTCGGTTAGTTCGAAATCCCTCGGAAATCCGGCGTTTTCTATCCCAACTGATAAAGTCGGGGCAAGCGTCCCTGGCGGTTGTTCTATGACTTTCGGCAAATGCAATCAAAGAGCTAAGGGCACCCTTCGCGTTCGATTGTGCTTGGCTGAAACTCTCCGTGTCCTTTACATAGTCGCGAATGGCTTGGAGTCTCTCTTGAGTCAGGCTAGCCGGCGATTCACAGACAGGGCAAGTGATGTCTTCTGTCGAATGAACAACGGACGGCAGTTTTAGAACCTCTTGGAATAATGCAGTCATCCGTTGTGTATCTTGGTCGACGCCTTTTAGCTTGGCTTTGTAATCGTCTATAACAGACCAGACATTTTCAGTAGGTGCAAGCCAGCCGACACTTTGCGCCTTTCGTTGGAATCCATGAAGTGGGAATGTCTCCGCCTGCTTCGTTGCCGTTATTCTCTCAACTTGTGAGATCTGGTCAGCGAGGGTTGAGGCGGCAGTCACTCCAGCGTCGCTAAGCAGCTGCTTTACTGCTGTCGAAAGCACTGATTCTATTTCGGCAATTGTAGGTGTTCCCAATGTTAGCGCGGCTAGAACTTCTCTTACACTCGGTAGCGCTTGCATGCTCATGAGTATCAAAGTTCTGAGTGTGGTTGGTGGAGTCGGAATTTCATTGATGATGAAACGAAGCGAGTCCCGAAGGCTGTCAAGATCGGTCACCTCAAGGAGCGATTTAAAATAGTTGGCACGCTCCTTCGGACTCGCACTGAAGAGGTAACCAAGGGTATGCTGCATTAAGATGGGCGCTGCTAACGGAGGATCAGATAATTCTATGCCGATACTTTCAAGTTCTGCAGCGGTGATTTCTGATCCATCGAGCTCGAGCTTGCTCGTGCATGCTTTTCGCTTTGAAAAGTCTTCAAGAAGTGTGCGCCTTAGTGTATGCGCCTTGCCATAGGAGCTAGTGATCGACGCTTCGACGTAAGTTTCTACTCCTTCCGGCATATGTGCGTTTCTGAGTGCATTCTCAAACTCGTCAACCGCGCTTGAGAGCAGTTCACGTCTGGCTATATCGCCTGTGAGCAGAAACTCGACAGCCTCGGCGAGACTCGTTTTCCCCTCGCTGTTCGGTCCCCAAATAATAGAAATGGGTGTTTGGAAATCGAGTATCGCGGGGGTTGATCCGAAGGCGCGAAATCCCTGTATACTCAGGCGATTAATCCGAGACATCAGATGACTTCTCCTTTGTGAGTACCTTGCGGATTTCCGAAAGACGTGCCTCAGCGATAGCCTTGAACGCCACAGCTCGTTCTTCAGGTGTACCTGTTTGGTAGGCGTCTACGAGTCTAGCAGCTAGCGTACCATCCTTGAGGTGCATACGGAGACGTTCGATGTTTGTTAATACTGCGGCTTCTTCAGGTTGGTCTTTACTCATTCTTTCTCCCATCTGTTGGGCTTATCCTACTCGCTTGCATTGTATTGGCCTAATTGCAGACCTTATTCTGTCGAAGGTCGCTCACGAATGCCATGTGTATAATCGTATTCATCACGATCCAAAAATTTCTCCCATGGATAGGGAGCACGTCCAAGTTGGGCTCGCATTATGTTCCAAGCCTTGAACGTCTCAACATAATGATACTGCAGAGGTTCCTCTGTGGTCATCATCATCCATCGCAAGCAGTCGAACTGAATGCAATCTTGGTAATCTTGGCCCGCATGAGATTCGCCCTCTTCGTCTAAATAGTTGACTTCGGATTGGACATTCAAGCACATCTTCTCGCATGGATTTACAGCGACGATTCTCAAAGTCTCCTTGTCCAACAGCAAGTGCTCGAGATTTGGATGCAGGAAGATTCTAAGCCCGGGGACGCCACAGTGTTCGGTCTGGTACGCGCGGACGATACCGGTTCCTAGGAACTGAGACATGTGGAATGCTGTATGCGCAGACGAGTCCGTGAGAAAACGCAGCATACGATACGATCCCTGGGCTAAGCCCATGCGGACGGGGATCTCGTTAGTGACGAGATCGAACATCAGTTTGCGAGCAAGCTGTATCGCATTGTCGAGAGTCTCTATTCGAAAAAATGCAGAGTCTGAAAATACAATTCCAGTACCTGAGCCCATCTCCTGAAGGCGAACGCGAGCTTGGTTGAGGCAACGATGAAAATTAATAAATCGGTATACAAGCAGGCTTTCCGCAGAGGATGGATACAATTCAACTCCGGAAAAAATTGGGTTGAGCTCGTTGAGCTCATCTCCTTCTCTCTCCACGAGATCAGTAAATCCCAGCATGTCTGCAAAAAGGATGAACGTCGATTCAAATGGTTGCGTCATCACATCTCTCGTTATAAGACACCGGCAAGATTGTTGGACGGTCATTATCGGCACATAGAAAACCCCGCTTCCATTTGAAAGCAGGGTATTAATGAATCGCTCCAGCACCTCCGTTATGTCAGGATTAGCTGTCGAAATGAAAGACTACTTGAATGACGCAAAATTTGTAATGGATTCCGCGGCTAATGTCAAGAATGGCGGTTAGGACAGTTCCAATCGATTGGAAGATTTTTCTCAATATTCGAGGCGTCTTACCCGCTTCTATCTCTTGCACGCCGGAAACACAATACCTAGATGAACAGCTAGCACAAACTTAATAAGAAGCAGGGCCAATTATTGAATGACCAAATCTGACTCAGACATGCTCAACATGGTCACAGCCGGCGACTTGTTGAACTTCTTCTAAAATCCTTGACAGATTAGACAGTTGGCCCTATAAACATCCCGGAGGGGAAAGCAGGCGTTCAGGGGGTATGGGGAATCGCTCTGTTTTCCGGAGGGGAGATGAAGAGAATTGCGGGACCATTAGGCCCGGCGCGGTGGAAGGGTGCACTGTGTCGGGCTTTTTTCATGCCGGCAAGCCTCAGTGAATGCCAAGCGTATTCCTGTTGCTAAGGTACTTTTGACCAGTATAATTCCTATCCCATCGGTCCGAGAAAACGGATGCTCTCGGAGGCTTCCTGATGCTTGATAATTTTCCAATTGGCCAGCGCATTCGTCTGCCGGGGCACTTTAACGATCAGGTCGTACTTGAGTCAGTTCGTCCTATCGGTGGGGGATACGAATTGCGCGTCCGTTTACCCGATGGCACGCCGGATGAAGCTATTCTGTCCCTCGATGAAGCCAGTGCGGTTTTCGGTCAGAAGCCTGCTGATTCTTCCAAGGTGTTAGCAGCAGATCCTGAAGAGATCCGCCTCCTGGTCGAATCCGCTCGCATCCGCTTGGCTTATGCCCACGACCGGCAGTTTGCGGTCAGTCTATCCGGTATCCGCACTCTTCCACATCAGATCGAGGCGGTTTACCTCAGGATGCTACCGCAGCCGCGTTTGAGATTTCTTCTTGCAGACGACCCTGGCGCAGGTAAAACCATCATGGCTGGCCTGCTCATAAAGGAACTCAAGCTGCGTCAGGCTATTGAGCGTATTCTCATTCTCTGCCCCGCGCCGCTCACAATCCAATGGCAGGATGAACTCTTGAGATGGTTCGGCGAACCGTTCGACATTATCTTCTCGGCAGTGGATCAACAGCAGCTGGTGAATCCGTGGGAGCGCAGTGGTCAGATCATTTCGTCTCTCGATTATGCTAAGCAAGACGATGTCCGCGAGCGCGTATGGCAGCAACGCTGGGACCTGCTGATCATCGATGAGGCACACAAGTGTAGTGCGTACACCAAACACTCGGCTTCCCGCGGTGATGAGGCTGAAAAGACCAAACGTTATCAACTTGCCGAACGCCTTACGTCCCGCGCAGATCATGTGCTCATGCTGACGGCGACTCCTCATCATGGGGATGACGATCGCTTTGGCCATTTCATTCGACTTTTGGACCCCGACGTATTCCCTGAGCAACATCGGCTTGCCGATCGCGCCGGAGAGATCCGCCGGGACATCCTGCGCCTTGGCCCGGATTGCCCTTGGGCGCTTCGTCGATTGAAGGAAGACCTTCAGGACATCCACGGTCGTCGTCTTTTTCCAGACCGTTATGCACATACCGTAACCTTCAAACTGAACCAGGAAGAGTACGACCTATACAAGGCAGTCACAGCGTTCATCAACCAGTTCTTGCCCCAGGCAAGCGGACGTAAGAAGGCAAGCGTTGCTTTAGCCAGAACCGTTTTCCAGCGGCGCCTGGCCAGCTCGATCTTTGCGATCTGTGAGTCGCTCCGTCGGCGACTGGAGCGGCAGGACAGCCTGCTACAGGAACTCGAAGCCTTGCCACCGGCCCAGCGTACACGACGCCTCGCTCAGTTGCAGGGCTATCTACCTGACGCCGAACAGGATGAGGACGATCTTGATGACGAGACCCGTGACCGTCTGGCGGACGAAGTCACTGCTGCCGTTGAGCTTGACCAACTGCGTGCGGAAATCGCTGCGCTCCGCGATCTTCTTGCTCAGGCCCGCCGCGTACGTGAACGTGCGGCGGACTCCAAATTGGCTGCCCTTCGAGATTGCTTGGAGCGTGCCCAGTTTAGTGAACTTCACGATGGGCGCGGCAAACTACTTATTTTCACCGAGCATCGCGACACGCTCATCTACCTCAGCGAGCATCTTGAGCGATGGGGCTACTCCCTTTGTGAAATCCACGGCGGCATGAACCCCCATGAGCGCAAGCGCGCCCAAGAGAACTTTCGCACCGCATCCCAGGTATGTGTGGCCACCGAGGCCGCCGGCGAGGGCATCAACCTCCAGTTCTGCCACCTGATGATCAATTACGACCTTCCTTGGAATCCAACGCGCTTGGAGCAGCGCCTTGGACGTATTCACCGAATCGGGCAGGATCGTGAGTGTCATGTCTTCAACTTCGTAGCCAGTGATTCCGAGGAGGGCCAGCCCATCATTGAGGGTCGCATCCTTCGGAGGCTCTTGGAGAAGATTGAACAAATGCGTGCTGTCCTTGCAGACCGCGTCTTCGATGTCATCGGCGAAGTCCTCTCGCTTAATGACGTCAACCTCCCTGAGATGCTACGCGAGGCGGCCCACGACCCACGACGGCTAGAAGATTACCTTGACCAGATCGAACGGATCGATCCAGAGAAACTTCGTAGCTATGAAGAGGCAACAGGTATCGCCCTAGCGAGAGCGAACGTCGATTTTTCGGCCTTTCTGCGCTCGAACGCTGAAGCGGAAGAACGCCGCCTCATGCCTAAATACGTCGAGCGTCATTTCCTAGAGGCGACCAAGCTTGTGGGATTGAAGGTTGAGCCCCGAGCCGATGGTCTCTGGCGAATCGAGCATGTCTTGGCCGACCTTCGATCCGACCGCCTCGACGCAGTGCGCCGCCTCGGGAAATCTGATGATTCATACCGCAAGGTGACTTTTCACAAGGAACACCTCGAACAGGACCAACACGTCGACGCCATTCTCCTTGGCCCCGGTCACACGCTATATGCTGCGGTAGATGAACGGCTGAATGAAACATTGTCGGGGATTGTTGGAGAAGTAGCCGTCTATGTGGACGCACTGACGGAGACCCCGTACCGCCTTCACTTCTTTGAGATGGCCATTCGCGGCCATAAGACTACAGGGGAGACGGATACGCTTTTTGCGGAACTCATAGCCGTGCGTGAAGATCCAAGGGCACCTTCTGCGGAGCGATTCTCCATCGTTCCAGCCGACATTCTGATCGATCTGCCAGCGCATCCTTCTCCTCCTGAGGAGGTCGCGCGGATCGATTCGACGCCGGCTTGCGACTTTCTGAGAAGTACATATCAAATGGAGGCTCGCGGCAGGTGCCAGCAAGAACGCGAGCATTATGTAAATGTCTGCCGAGACTATCTCGAACGGTCGTTTGATGCCCGCGTTCGGGCTGCCCAGGATCGCGTTATGAGTCTGCGTCTGCGCGAGGCTGCGTCGCCTGAGTTTGCGCTTGCCCGCCAGAGGGCAGAAAATGACTTGGTGGATCTTCAGCGCACTCGTAAGGAGCGTATGGAGGGCCTGGAGCGCCTGAGGCTTGCCAGACACGGGCCGGTTCGCTATATCGCCACAGCCCTCGTATGTCCACCTGTGGCAGAGGCTGCCAATTTGATCGGGGAGGAAATTCCCCCCGATCTTCGTCTTCGCTCAGAAAAGGCCGCGGAAGACCTGGTTATAGCGTACGAAGAAGGGCGAACCTGGGTGTGTGAACGTGTTGGACACTTGAAAATCGGCTTTGATGTCCGAAGCCTCGGTCCTGCCGACCCGCAGACCGGCTATCGGGATCCCACCACGGGAATACGTCGTATTGAGGTCAAGGGCCGTATCCGCGGCCAGGCAATTCGCCTGACCACGAACGAATGGTATAAAGCGGTGCAACTGGGAGATACCTATTGGCTTTATGTGGTCTGGGATCCTCTCGGTCAGAATCCGGAAATGATACGCATTCAGAACCCGGCTGCCAAACTTGATCATGTCAAGAGGGAGATTGTGGCTGCGCGCTTCTACGACATCCCTGCAGAGGCTATTGACGCCTGCTCAAGGGATTAATGCAACAGATGTGACTCTGGAGAATAGCAGATGACTGACAACCGCAGACTGATCGAAGACTTTCTTCCCGTGAACTCGGTAGGGGAAGCGGCTGCGAGTGAGCCTCGCACCAAAGGGCACATTTCAACATTGCACGTATGGCGTGCGCGGCGGCCCTTGGTAGCATGCAGGGCCGCAGTGTACGGAGCGCTGGTGCCAGTATCGAAGTTCGTCCCAGAAAACGGACCTGACAACAAGAAACAGAGTCTTGGCAGGGCCAATGCGGCCAAGTTCATCGAGCGGCTTTGCAAGTATCCGGGCAATCTTACCGTTATCAAGGAAGCCCAGAGGCATATTCTCGATGCCCACGCTGAGCGGCTAACAAATGAAACGGGCAAGAAAGTCACCGTGGAAGATGTCGAAGAATGCCGCTCGCCCCGTCCCAAGGTACTGGACATGTTCGCTGGTGGAGGGGCCATTCCAATTGAAGCGGCTAGGCTGGGATGTGAGTCACATGCGCTCGACCTCAATCCGGTCGCTTATCTCATCGAACTGTGCACCATTACATTTCCACAACAATTCGGGGTGGAGTTGGCTGACGACATTGAGAGATGGGGTAAGAAAATTCTGAAGCGGACGCAAGAGACCGTGTCGGATGTCCTTGCACGTATACCGATCGCAAGAAAGAAACCTAGGCCAAACCAAAAGACCCTAGTTGGTGGAAATGAAACACCATCCGGCGTGTATTCAGTCGTCGCCTACTACTGGACACGAACCATTCCCTGTCCGAACCCACAATGCAAGGGAACCGTCCCGCTATATCGGCAGACTTGGTTGAGGAACAAATCGTCTGGTTATGTGGCCTTAAAGCCGGTACCGGACATGGAAAGACGGATAATGCGTTTTCAGGTTGTAGAAGCACGGTCCGCCTCGGCACTTGGCTTCGATCCATCCACCGGGAGCGCAGGATCATCTACGGCATGCCCTTTCTGCAAGACCGCACTCGATGGACCCTATGTACGAAAATATGGCGATGAAAAGGGCTTTGGACAGCAGCTGATGTGCGTGATCGCGCTTAATCCTGATGGCGCTGGGAAGCTGTATATGGTGGACGAATCGCTTGCGGCTGTTGAGGCAGAGCATCAGGCTATATCCGAGCAGCGCGCGGCAGAGATCGAACGCGAACTTGGGCCGAGCAGCCTAGATGAAGTAATCCCCCCGACTGGCAACGCCGGGCTCGCCACTGGGAATAGCTACCTTTACGGCATCCGGACATTTCGCCAAGCTTTTACACCAAGGCAGAGATACGTTCTTTTAACGTTAGCACACGAAGTGCATCGTGCGTATCAAGAGATGTTGCGAGCGGGATTGGAGAAAGAGCGGGCCAAGGCTATCACGACATATCTGGGATTATGGGTCAGCCGTTTAACTGACAAGTGCAATGGCCTAGCCAGATGGAATAATGGCCGAGAAACTATTGAGAGTCTCACATCAATGAAGCGTTTTGCCATGATGTGGGACTTTCCTGAAGTGAATCTTTTCGGCGGAGCTACTGGAGATGCGTGGGGTAGCCTCGAATACATTACCGCTGTTGTTCGGCGGGAAGGGCAATTTCGCAATCCTGTCAAAACATCGCGAGGCTCTGCCGCTGAATTGCCATATGAAAACGGTATTTTCGACGCAGTGATTACCGATCCTCCTTACTATGATAACGAAAGTTATGCGGAACTTTCCGATGTCTGCTATGTCTGGCTGCGGCCAACCATTGGTTTTCTATACCCCGAGCATTTTGCTGGTCAACTGACGCCAAAGAAGAAGGAATGTGTAGCCGCCGCCTACCGCCAAGGAGGAAAACAGAAAGCAAGGACATTCTATGAGAATTGCCTTTTCGAGTCCTTGCGGGAAGCCCATCGCGTCACAAAGCCGGGCGGCATCTTGATCGTTGTGTATGCTCACAAGACCACCCTCGGATGGGCGACTCTTGTAGATGCCCTTAGGCGTGCTGGATATGAAGTATCCGAGGCGTGGCCTCTCACCACTGAAACAAAAGCCCGTGTTGCGCATCAAGGAGATGCAGCCCTTGCATCAAGCATTTTTCTTGTAGCTCGCAAGCGTATAGCGTCTGAGAAGGGATCGTATGAAGAGCATGTTCGTCAAGATTTAGAAAAGATAGTCCGCGAGCGGGTGGGGACACTTTGGGATCAAGGCATTACCGGTGCGGACTTGGTCATCACTTGCGTCGGCGCTGGCTTGAGGGCGTTTACACGGTACGGCCGTGTAGAATATGCCAACGGCGAAGAAGTACCTGCCGAGCGGTTCCTCGCCGAGGTAGAGACGGTCGTGTTGGAGACTATCCTTGAACGGCTTTCAAAGGAGGTGGGCGGGAACGGTGGGAAGTATAGTTTGGCAGGCGTAGACCCGGCCACACGGTTCTACATTCTTTGGCGCTACACATATAAGGGAGCTGAATTAGACGCGGGCGAGGCCATCGTCTTTGCCAACGGTACGCACGTGGAACTCGATGGCCCTGGGTCTCTCTCATATGGAGTACGGGCGCTCATCGAAAAGAAGAAAGGAAAGTACCACCTCAGCGATTTCAATGAACGTGGCGAGGATGAGAAACTCGGACTGCCGACAGAGAACGGTGCGCCAGCTTTGCTCATTGATGCGCTGCATCGCGTGCTATGGCTCATGGAGAACCGACCACGGTTATTGCCGAAGTTCCTGCGCGAAAGTGGAATAAACCGAGAACAGATGCGCCTAGTAGCGCAGGCCCTGGCTGGACCGGCTCTCAAGGGTAGCGAAATCACGGACGTATCGCCTTCAGCAGAGCTGGCAGCCCTGTCGAAACTCACTGCCAACTGGCGAGCTGTGTTGGAAGAAGCAGATCTGACGCATATCGAGCGCAAGGCGCATAGGGTCGGTCAACAGTCCCTTGAATTAGAAAAGGAGCAGAAGTAATGAGTGCTGCTTTGAAACCATGGCTGGAAGTCGTCATGCTGCATCCAGATGTGCTCTCTGAGGAGTTTTCCGAGGACATTTTTGCGCTCGACTTGGGGCCACTGGCAGATGGGAACCCAAATGTGCCGGCGGTGTATCGTGACCCAGAGCACTTCTTCCGCGCCTCATATCTTACGGCAGGTCTCAAGTCATTGCTAAGGGATGTCTTGACTCGTTTGGGGGGCGGTGGGGGAAACCGCGTCTTAAAGCTCATCACGGCATTCGGCGGGGGGAAGAGCCACACTCTTGCGTCTCTCTTTCATGCTGCCCGCAGTAGAGAGGCACTGGACGTTGTCGCTGAGGGAAGGGACCTGCCCAGACCTCCTAAAGCCCGAATCGCTGTCTTCGACGGACAGTTTTTCGATGCAACCAGTGGTAAAAAAATAGCTGACACGGATAAGCACGCGCGGACGCTGTGGGGCTGGATTGCTTGGTCACTGGGCGGGAAGTCAGGCTATGAGATGCTGAGAGAGCAAGACCAGAGCAGAGTGGCCCCGGGCGGTGATGAGATTCTACGTCTCCTAAAGGAGGGACCAAACTTAATCCTTTTGGACGAAGTCCTCAACTATCTCATCAGCGCGGGCGGGGTAAAGGTCGAAAAGACCACTCTCCGTGACGAGACACTAACGTTCCTTCAGCGGCTGACTGTGGCTGTGGGCAATACGAAGAACACAGCTTTGGTGTTTTCGCTTCAGTCGAGTAAGAGGGAGAGCTTAGAATACGTAAACCTGCTCCAGACTGTGGACCACTTGGCCGCCCGCAAGGACCAGCGTCGAGAGCCGGTCGAGGGGAATGAGATACTCTCTGTAATTCAGCGTCGATTGCTGGGAAGAATGCCTAAGCCAGAGGAGTCTATGCCAGCCTCTGCAGCATACCAAGAGGTATTCACTCAGATGCGCCGGGCTTATGCACAAACTGCCGCCGAGGTCAGACAGGCCGAGGAGGAGGGACTTGCGCTGAGTGACCGGATGCGGGTGGCCTATCCGTTCCATCCAGCGCTGATTGATTTGATGCGCGAACGGTGGGCTGCTATACCTGATTTTCAGCGGACTCGTGGAGCGCTTCGGTTCCTCGCAGCTTGCCTGCGGGCGACTCACCGGGAGAGTCGAAGCCGCGCGGTAATGGGGCCTGGCGATGTGCCGATGCACGATGCCGAGGTTCGACAGGCATTCTTCAAGGAAGTGGGGCAGCAGGCAGACTTTCAGGCGGTGCTAGAACACGATCTTATCGGGGCGAACGCCAGAGCGAGACGGATCGACGATCGTCGGGCCAAGGAGACGCCTGCCGAGATAGGCAAGCGCCCGGCTACAAGACTGGCGACAGCTGTCCTGATGTACTCTTTCGGTGGCTTGCGCCGTGAGGAGTCCAAAGAGGTATTGCCTCCTGGTATTACTGAGCAGGAACTGCTCTCCGTCTGTGTGGGGCCAGACCTGGACAGCACAACAGCTCTTGCATGCCTCAAGGAACTCAGGGAGCAATGCCTGTACCTGCACTTCGATGGGGTGAGGTATTGCTTTAAGAAGGATCCGAACGTAACACTTCTCGTGGAGCAGGAGGCCGAATCGGTATCACGCGATGAAGGTCGTCTTCGACAGAAAATTAAGGAAATGCTGGAAGCAAGGCTGGCAGGGCATCATGAAGCCATCGTTTGGCCTGACAAGACTGCCGAAGTACCACAAGACGACCCGCGATTCCTAGTGGCCTACATGTCTCTTGAGTTCGGTGGCAAACCGAAAGCTTGGCAGGAGCAGAAGGCGAGGGAGTTCTTTGAAAATTATGGCGACCGGCCGCGCCGGTTCAGAAACGGTTTCGGACTAACAATTCCATCCGACGACCAGATCGAGATACTGCGCCGGTCTGTGAGGTATCTATTGGCTATAGAACAGGTGAAAGCCAAAGCCAAGCAACTCAACCTAACCGATGAGCAGAAGGGCCAGTTACGTGAACGAGAATCCACCGAGAGGGGAGCAATTGAGGCTGCCCTGCTCAAACTTTATCTGGAGGTTTGGCTACCCCACACAGAAGCTGGGGGTATTGCCATCGACAGCGTGGCTGTAGGAGGAAGGCCGCTCCAGACGACGCTAAATGATAAGAAGGAAGCTGCGATACACGAGCGCATCACGGAATTGCTCACAGTCGTCCATAAGCGGGTGTTCGCCAGCATTGCCCCCACGAAGGTAGTTGAGTTATTCAGATTGGGCGAAAGTGAGCCGCAACGTCTTGGTATGCGACTAGCGGAGGTAGTCGACGGTTTCTATGCATTCCTCGGTTTTCCTCGGCTTACATCTCAGGATGTGGTCCGCAAGGCCGCGGCGCGAGGAGTCCGGGAAGGAATCTTTGGTTACTGCTCGGGTGCTTTACCGGAACTGGGCGACGATGGCAAGTACAAGGTTGCACCGGAACGAGTTCGGATCATCGCAAATGTGGCCGAAGACGAGATCGACTTGGATACCGGATTCATTATGCTTCCCCAGGCTGTGCCACAGACTCCTCCGCCTGTTGCGTGTTTGAAGTGTGGGAAGTGGCCTTGTGAGTGCGCGCGACCGCCGGAAGCCTGCCCAAAGTGTGGAAAGAGCCCTTGCGTGTGCAAGCAGCCTCCTGCGTGTCCAAGATGCGGCCAAATACCATGTGTCTGCAGCGTTCCTCCGGAGAAGCCGAAGGTTGTCGAGATTGCCTTTACAGCTGACCGGAACGCTCTATTCACAGCGTGGAACGCCGCGGCGAACCTCGCGGACTTGGCTGGTAAAGTGCAGGTCACTCTTCGCGCAGAGTCCGAGTCTGGTTTCGATAAAGCGAAGCTCCAGAACGGTGTCATCGAGCCACTAAAAGAGGCTGACCTTATAGAGTAATTAGCAAACTAATGAGGAACACGCATGAACGATGAATTAATAAATTTTCTCCGTGAGAGGACAGCAGAGGGCGCGGCAGGAACGACTGCGCTCCGTAATCAAGGAGACAAAGGAGTCATCCAGAGGGCTAGAAGTTTTCTCAAATCTTTGGACTTACGAGCGTTTTCAAAATGTACGACCGAAGTGAAGTTCATGGTACTCTTGGATGAGTCTACTGTAGCCTTGCAGAATTTTTTTCCGCCTGCTGCCAGGAATTGGGGAGCGGCTCGAAAGGTCCTAAACTTATACCTACGAGACGTCTTTTATAACCGATACTTATGCGATCATTTCAATTTCGATCATTTGGAAAGCTGGCTTGAACTGCCGCTTGATAGCTTTGCAGCCAAGGGCATTCAGAAAGATGCTTTGAAGACGCAGGGCTTCACTTATGGACAGCACACGTTAGAAAGATTTCCCGGAATCAAATATCTGACACGAGAAGTAAACGAGGCCTATCAACAGTCTGCAGCAAGTATTGCTTCGACTCGAGGATTCGCTCGCGTCCATCTTGACATCATCTACTGGCGAGATGTTGGGCAAGAGGGGAAAAAGTAAACTGACTGTGGTTCGCTCCTTAATATAGACAAGAACGTAGCTCTTTTCGCTATGGGAAGAAACTCCACCAAAACTTGACCTCTTGTAGTCTCACCATCAGATTCGTTCCTGAGCGGAGCTGCCATCAAGCAATTTAGGATGTCTCCGGAGTAGTTTGGGATTCGATGAAAAAGAATGACGATGCCTCAAAGATTTACGGCCAGTTCGTTATCGATTTTGCCAACGCGAAGACAACCGACGAGGCCGGGATCATCTTCCTGCACGATCTGAGGGAAACCTTCTTCAGAGATGAATCAAGGTTTCCTAGGCTGACTCCTGATGACAAGGGTGAGGGGTTCCCGACTCTGGCTGGATTCAAATCCCGCTTCAACCCCGCTCAACTTACTCTTTTGGATCTTTACGGGCAAAGTGGCGAAACCGAAGAACAAGTACGTGCGCTCTTTAATTCTTATCGCTTCCAATTTAAGTTCTACGACTCCAAGAATGACTCCTTGATCTTCAGAGAGTATTGGATACACACCGATACTTCCGGGGATGAACCAAGAGGTGAGCTGGAGTATCTGGGAGACGTTGGGATACCATTGGAGAAGATCGAAGAAGAGTATGAGGAATTAAGCGAGATGCAAATAACACCTGAAAGGGTTGATCGCTTGCATTCGTATCGGAATGCCCTGAGGAATCTCCATTCAAAGCTGAACGTTTTGGAAAGCAGCATCGACCCGACCAGGGTCGAAGAGGTGCGTGACATAGCAGATTACTATCATGGCGAACTTCTTAAAGAACACCGATTCATTCAAGATCTGAAGGCAAAGCTCTGTAACTGCTTAGACCAAATCGTGCAAAATAAGAAGATTGTCATAGAAGACGAGGCAGAGGATACCTTCGCCATCTTCCTCAACGCATATAATCGAATGCCGAGGCCGAAGACCCGAATAGGTTCAGCGGGTGAGATTGTCACTGTGCCTCAGTTCGAGGCCGAGTCCTTTCTCACGCGAACTGAAGTATCGAGGCATCTCGAAAAGTATTACACAGAGCCGATAGCATACTGCCTGATAGAGTTCCTCAGGAATCCCGATAACAGGATTAGGCTGAAGAAGTGTACTCAATGCAGCGGATTCATTATCAGGAAGAGAAGATTTAAAGAAAGGAAGCATGATTTCTGTTCTACTAAGTGCCGACTCTCTTGGCACAATGCAAAACGGATCAAGTCCGGGCAACATCGAGAATACAAGAAGAAGAAGAGAGAGGAGGGGGCCAAGCCTAGTTATTATGGGTAAACGGTAACTAGTGAGTATGCGTAACATACCGTTTTTCCAGCATATTTCTTGACTTTTCTCCGATTTTGTGGTATATCCATTTCAACAATCGACATGGGAAAAAATCCTAGGTCGGTAAGAGAAATGGATTTTTTTATGCCTAGACCGCCTTGATACTAAAGATGAAAAGTCGGATTTACCGAGACCCAAGAATCCAGATTCGAGGGATCTCAGGGGCATCTTTAGACGTGATTCGAAATTAAATCAGCATCTTGGAGAAAAGTGAGTCATGGGTAAGCATCACACACCGAAGGAAGTTATTCATGCATGGTGCCACTACTGCGTACGGTCTCGATCTGATGTTGAAGTAGAAGCGTGTGGCGGATCAGAAATCTCTGCAACTGGTAACATGTGCCCCTTCTATAACTACCGAATGGGTAAACGTCCATCGATGAAGGCCTTTCGCCAATTCTGTTTGGACTGTATGGGAGGCAACCACTCATTCGTCAGGGAATGTAACAATGAAGATTGTCCAATGCACTGCTATAGATTCGGAAAGAACCCTTCAAGGAAGGGTTCAAGCCGGGAGCAGATGGCTTCCATCCGTCTTTCGAGAAGCACGTTATCCACGGCAAAACTTTTCCAGGATCGATTTTCTGTCGCGAAGGTGGGTCAGGTATAGGGTTGGTGATTAAAACTGATTTTTGACCGCGAATTAAGTTCTTGAGGAGGATCAATGAAGCAAGAGGAAATCGTCCAAAGAGTTGAACAAGTTGTTGTGCCAGAGGACCTGTCTTTAGTCGCTCCGGAACCGCGCCCAAATATACCTCCAGGAGATTACGTGGCCGCGTGTATCAGGATAGAACCGTCTGACTATAGAACCAACCCAAAATTGTGTCTCGTGTTCCGTATAACCGAAGGAGAGTATACAGGGTTGGAACTTTCCATGTTTCTGAATCTTTCAGAGATAAAGGAGGGACGGCCCTCACCCGCTACAAGGTTTTACCAGAACTGGGTAGTCGCCAATTTTGGCCGAAGGCCTCAACGGGGGGACAGAATGCCTCTCAAGGTTTTCAAAGGGGGAACCTTCCTAGTAGCTGTCAGAGATGCTAAGCCCCGTCACTACGATGGGGCAGTGTTACCAGAAAGCATGAAGTATTCGGTAATTGATCACCTCGTAGAAAGGATACCGGATGCCGGTTACTAATACTCATACTCAAACCGGTTCTCCTACTTATCCCGGTACCTGTTCTTTATCTTTTTCCAAACTCATGCTGTTACCAGTACTTGTACTTGTGCTTATACCAGTACCGGTGCCAATACTAATACCAACCCCGTTCTTGGCAAATGAAGAACAGACAAGCATTTGCGGGTAGGTAATGTCAAAAAGGTAGAACCTGAACCATGCTCCGTTTTGAGACTTCGCATGGTTCTGAACTGGATTCAACCATGCTGAGAGAGCCTTTTTCTTTTACGGCTCTCGAAAAGACAACCAACATGGATCGGGCCTTCCGGCCCCCCCCTCCCACCCCTCTGATAGGGACTGTAGGGACTTAGACACTGTCAAACTGTGAGATAGAGGCAACTTCATTCATGCTGAAGAGTGAACGTCCAACAGATTGGAAAAATGCAGGGTTCCCAATGCAAATACTTCAGCCGCGGCGAGCCCCGGATAGCTACAGTTTAGCTACAGCATCTCTGGAGACTGCATGAATAGGGGATTCCAGACGGCGCACGGGATTCAGAATCCCCTGGGCAAGAGGCTCTACACCCTCAAGGAGGCCGCTACCTACCTCGGCCGACCAGTATGGGGTGTGAGGCAACTCATCTGGGATGGCTCTCTCCCTGTCGTAAAGAGTCAACATGGCCGTAAACTCTACCTGGACATCAAGGATCTGGATGATTTCATCAATGCAAACAAAGCCACTTATCACTGATTCTGGCTTGACTATTTGGCAAGTATGCTGTAGTCTTGCTCACATGATGGGGAATCGCCTGAAAGACATTCTTAAACGGGAGAAGGTAACCGCGTACCGTCTCTGCAAGGATCTCGGGATGGATCAGGCTCACTTATCGAGGTTCCTCAATGGTGAGGTGAGCAGTATCTCTCTCAAGAAACTAGTGCGGATCGCGGATTACCTCGGCTATGACCTTACAATGGTCAAGCGCAGACCTTCCCAGGAAAGGAGTGACTGACATGGGATGTGTCTTCAGGCGAGGAAGAATTTATTGGTTGAAGTATCACAGGAACGGAAAACCCTATAGTGAATCGAGCCGCAGTCAAATCAAGGCCGTGGCTGAACAGCTTCTGAAGCGTCGAGAAGGCGAGATCGCTGATGGGAAAGTGCCAGGAATAGTCTTTGACCGGGTCACCCTGAAAGAACTTGCTGAAGACCTCTTGGTTGATTACAGGATCAATCAAAAGAGGTCGATCGACAAGACCGAGAGGTCGGTGAAGAAACTCCAAAGCGAGTTTGGTGGACTGAAGGCTACTCAGGTTACGACAGCTTCAGTGAAACGGTACATCGAAAAGCGGATGAATGAAGGGGCGGCTAATGCCACCATCAATCGTGAACTGGCCGCGCTAAAGAGGATGTACAAATTGGGACTGATGTGTACGCCACCTAAGGTGTCTCAGGTGCCTTACATTCCAATGCTCAAGGAGGACAACGTCCGAACTGGCTTCTTTGAGCATGACCAGTTCCAGAAGGTATTGAGGCATCTACCTGAGTACCTTAGACCCATCGCCTTCTATGCTTATTGCAGTGGTTGGCGGAAGCAGGAGATCCTGTCTCTGACATGGGACCAGGTTGATCTGAACCAGGGGCTCGCGCGTCTCGTCCCCCAAAAGTCAAAGAATGGGGAAGGGCGGACGCTGTACCTGGAGCCTGATCTCTGGCAGACGATGAAGGATCTCCACCGCAAGAGGGCCTTTGGTTGTTCCCATGTTTTCCATGTGGATGGCGAGAGGATCAAAGACTTTCGCAAGGCATGGGATACGGCATGCACCAAAGCCGGCATCTCAGGTATGCTCTTCCACGACCTTCGCAGGACGGCTGTACGCAACATGGTCAGAGCGGGTATTCCTGAAAGAGTAGCGATGTCGGTCTCAGGTCACAAGACACGATCAGTCTTTGATCGCTACAACATCGTGTCCCCTGACGACCTTAAGAAAGCGGCTGTAATGAGGCAGGAATACAGGGAAAAACAGAGCGAACAGCTACAATTTAGCTACAATAGGCCCTTTGAAGCAAAAAGGGCTACAACCCTCAGAGTTGTAACCCCTTGATTTCCTGGTGCCGGAGGACGGAATCGAACCGTCACGCCCCCAGGGGGCGGGGGATTTTGAGTCCCCTGCGTCTACCAGTTTCACCACTCCGGCGTGTGGGCTCCGATTATAGATTCGGGGCCTTCAAAGTCAAGAAAATTGTATTTGACAACGCCGAGATGCGTGTGCTAAACGGATACCTCTTTTGAACGGGGCTGTAGCTCAGTTGGGAGAGCGCTTGAATGGCATTCAAGAGGCCAGGGGTTCGACTCCCCTCAGCTCCACCAGGATAACAACCGTATTCTCACCGATACGTTGGCCGCCTCGGCGGCCTTTTTTATGGGGGTCTCTTCCCCCGTTGCCCGAGGCCGCGGCGCCGGCGTACCTTTTCCTTGCCCCGACGAGGAGGTATCCCATGAACGCGGCCGGTAAGCAGAAGAAACCCACCCGGGAAACCCCGCCCCTCACGCCCGAACGAATCGATGCCCTCGACGCCGTCCAGCGGCGCGTCGTGTGGCTTGCCAGCCGCATGATCGACTACGCCAACCACGTGCGGCCCAACCCCGAGGGGACGAAGATCGGGGGCCACCAGGCCTCCTCCACGTCCATCACCTCGATCCTGACGGCCCTGTACTTCCACTGGCTCGAGCCGGGCGACCGGGTCGCCGTCAAGCCCCAGTCCTCGCCCGCCTTCCACGCCGTGCAGTACCTGCTGGGGCGGCTCCCCCGCCCGTACATGACGCAGCTGCGCGCCTACGGGGGCCTCCAGCCCTATCCCAGCCGGACGAAGGACCCCGACGCGGTCGACTTCTCGACGGGCTCCGTGGGCCTGGGCGCCGTGGCCCCGGCCTTCGCCGCGGCCGTCTACCGCTACGCCGGGGCGCACTTCGGGCCGCTGCCCGAGCGGCGTTTCGTGGCCCTCATGGGCGATGCCGAGCTGGACGAGGGAAGCGTCTGGGAGGCCCTCCTGGACGACTCCCTGCAGGGGCTCGGCAACCTGCTGTGGATCGTGGATCTCAACCGCCAGAGCCTCGACCGGGTCGTGCCGGGCATTCGGGCCGCCCGCCTCAAGCGGCTCTTCGAGGACCTGGGCTGGCAGGTCATCGAGGCGAAATACGGGCGGAAGCTCCAGGCGCTCTTCGCGCAGCCGGGAGGCGAGGCCCTGCGTCGCCGCATCGACCGCATGGCCAACGAGGAGTACCAGGCCCTGATCCGCCAGGACGGGGCGCAGATCCGCCGCAGCCTGCTGGGGGAGAAGGGGCAGGGCCGCGACGAGTTGGAGCGGCTGCTGGCGGGCATCCCCGATGCCGAGATGCCGGCGCTTCTTTCCAACCTGGGCGGGCACGACATGGAGGAACTGATCGCGAAGCTCGCCGAGGTCGACGACCGGCGGCCCACGATCCTCTTCGCCTACACGATCAAGGGCTGGGGCCTTCCCCTGGCGGGCCATCCCCTCAACCACGCCCAGCTGATGAGCCCGGAGCAGATCGAGGGGCTGCGGGCCGCCTACGGCATCCCCGCGGGCGACGACTGGCCGCTCTTCGATGCGGGCTCCCCCGAGGGGAAGCTCTGCGCCGAGCGGGCAGGGGCGCTCTACGGCGGGGACAAGAACCCCTCCGTCGCGCTGGCGCCGGAGGACGTCCCCGTTGATGTCCGCCTGCCGTCCCCGCCGCTGACGAGCACCCAGGATGCCTTCGGTCGTCTGCTCATCCAGCTTGCCGACGTGCCCGCGGTGGCCCGGCACATGGTGACGACCTCCCCCGACGTCTCCATCTCGACGAACCTGGCGGGGTGGATCAACAAGACGGGCGTCTTCTCGCCCCGCGAGGAGAAGGACTACGAGGACGCCGAGGTCTACCGCCTGCTCAAGTGGCACCGCTCGCCCCAGGGGCGGCACATCGAGCTGGGCATCTCGGAGATGAACCTCTTCATGATGCTTTCCATGATGGGGCTCTCGAAGGAGATTTCCGGCGTGCACCTCATTCCCGTCGGGACCGTCTACGACCCCTTCGTCTGCCGCGGCCTCGACGCCCTGATCTACGGCCTGTACTCGGGCTCGAAGTTCATCTTTGCCGGGACCCCTTCCGGCGTGACCCTGTCGCCCGAGGGGGGCTCGCACCAGTCGACGGTGACGCCGTCGCTGGGGACGGAGCTTCCCAACCTCGACTACTGGGAGCCCTGCTTCGCCGCGGAGCTCAAGTGGATCCTCCTGGAAGCGATCCGGCAGTGCTGCGACCGGGCCGCGGGCCGCTCGACCTACCTGCGCCTCTCCACGAGGCCCGTCGACCAGGGGCTGATGAACGGGGCCCTGAAGCGGCTGGGGGAGGATGCGCTGCGGGCCCAGGTGCTGGCCGGGGCCTGCCGCCTGCGCGACTGGCGCGACGGGGGGATGACGGACGCCTCGGCGCCGCTGGTGATGCTCGCCGCGGCGGGCACGCTGGTTCCGGAGGCCATGGCGGCGGCGGAAATGCTGGAGAAGGAAGGGGCGCGCGTCAACGTGTTCGGCGTCTCGAGCCCCCGGCGGCTCTACGAGCAGTGGCAGGCGGGACGGGCTGGGCAGGGTCTTTTCGAGGAGCTGATCCCGCCGGCCGAGCGAAACGCCCCGATCGTGACCGTCCAGGACGGGGCATCGCACTCTCTGGCGTGGCTGGGGAGCGTCTTCGGTGTGCGGGTCGCAAGCCTGGGGGTGGACCGCTTCGGTCAGACGGGGAGCCGGGCCGAACTCTACGGGAATTTCGGGATCGACGCCGCGGGCATCGCCGAGGCGGCCTTCTCGGTGTTGGAGGCCTGAGGGCGCCGGGGCGTGCGGAGGACAACAAGAAACCCCCGTGGAGGGAGCCAGCGGGGGTTTCTTGTACTACTGAGGACTCGTTGCTGAACGGGAGAGAAAATCAAGGCACCTGGTTCTCGAGGATGCCCTCGAGGATGTCCTTCTCGATCTCCTGCATGAGCTTTAAGGAATCATACTTTTCTGCTTTCTTGCCGGCCTTGCCGGTCGTGTCCGCCGTTCTCGTCATGGTCTTGCTCCTTTTGCTTCGCTGTGTTTCTCGGGGTGTTCTTCCTCGCGCCTTCGAACGCCTTCACGGCGCAGCGCCTCTACATATCGATTCCAGTCTTCGTCGCTGATGTGGGTCTTCCTGGGCTTTTTCGTCGACTGAGCCACCGATACCTCCCCGTTCGAGTGTCGCAGCCTGGGTCAACCTGGGTGCCGCCGATCCCGCTTCCTTTCTCCATCCGTCCGCGGGCGGGGACGAGCCCCGCCCGCGACCGGATGTCAAGGAGATAGTCAGTGACGTGTTGCAGAAGACGACATGACTGACTAGGAATCTGCGGGCTTCTATGCGTCAGGGACGGATCGGGCCGCACATCGGGTCGTTCCAGTACTTCCCGACGAGCATCCTGTCCTTGCCCTTTTTTGCGTCCTTTTTCGTCTCGCTCCGTTTCATGGCGTCGTGTTTCCTCTAGCGGAACAGGGCCAGTCCCTTGTTCGGGTAGTAGGACCGGCTGGCCGGGTCACCGGGGATCCGCGCGGTCCGCTCGCCCGTCAGGGAGACCTGCGGGGTCATGTCCGTCTTGGCTCTCGTCGACATCCTGCCTGTCATGGTTCGCGCCTTTCGTTCGGGATCCGTTTCTCGTTTGTTTCGACGTCACCCTAACGGAAATGGACCCTGAAGAAAATCGGAGCGTGTCTGAAAGTGGGATCAGACAAGCATTGAGCGTGCGCTCAGACTGGGGATGAGGGCCGCATCAGAGTCTGTCTGATGGTCCCCGGAACGGCCTCGGGAAAGGCCGATCCGGCCGCGAAGGGGCCGCCGCCGGCGCGCGGGGCGCGTCGAGGCCCTCGCCGGGCCGCAGTCCCCGGATCGGGAAGCAATTGACAATGCGCGCCAATCGTATTAAACGGTTCCACAACGACGGGGTTACGGGAAGGAAGCCATGGCCCGCGCTAAATCCAGGGAACAACTGATCCTCGAGCTGGCGGACCTGCGCAAGCAGATCGACGAGATGAAACGCTCCGAGACGGACTGCCTCTTCGAGGAGGGCCTCTACCGGAGCCTGGAGCGGTCGTCCCGGGCCGGCATCTACGTCCTGCAGGACGGGAAGTTCCGGTTCGTCAACGAGCACGCCGCCCGCTACTGGGGCTACAACCGCAACGAGCTCATCGGGAAGGAGTCCATGAGCCTCGTGCACCCCGATCACCGGGAGCGGGTCCGGAAGAACGCGATCGCCATGCTCAAGGGCAAGCGCTCCCACCCCTACGAGTTCATGACGATCGGCAAGAGCGGGGATCTTCGCTGGATCGCCGAGACGGTCACCCCCATCCACTACCGGCGCAAGCGGGCCGTCCTCGGAAACTCCATGGACGTCACCCGGCAGGTCGAGGCCCGGACCAAGCTGGCCGAGCTCGAGGCCCTCGAGGCCTCGATCCTGGACGCCATCCCGCACGCCGTCATCGGCCTGCGCAACCGCCGGATCATCTTCGCCAACAACGGCGTCGAGAGCGTCTTCGGCCGCAAGGCCTCCGAGCTCATCGGCCGCTCCACGCGCCTGCTCTACCCCACCGAGGAAGGGTTCCGGGAGATGGCCAAGGTCCTCTACTCGAACCTGGAGCGCCAGCGCACCTTCAGCTTCGAGTTCACCTGCCGGCGCCGCGACGGAAGCCCCTTCGAGGCCCTGATCAGCGCCTCCCGCATCGGCGACACCTTGCAGGAAAAGCGGATCGTGATCACCTACGAAGACATCACGGACCGCCGGCGCGCCGAGGAATCCTACAAGCTCTTCGCCTCGAGTGCCCAGGCCGGCGTCTACGTCGTCCAGGACGGGACCTTCAAGTACGTGAACCACCACGCCGCCGCCTACGCGGGCTACAGCGCCGAGGAACTCGCGGGCATGAACTCCATGGGCCTCGTGCACCCCGAGGACCGGGTGAAGGTCCGCAAGCAGGCCCGCGAGATGCTCCGCGGAAAGCGCATCTCGCCCCACGAGTTCCGCATCGTCACCAAGGACGGGCGCATCCGGTGGATCATGGAGACGGTGGCCTTCATCCCCTACCGGGGCTCGAGGGCCGTCCTCGGGAACTCCATGGACATCACGGAGACCATCGAGGGCCGCAGCCGCCTCGAGGCCCTGGAAGCCCTGGAAGCCTCGATCCTGGAGGCCATCCCGCACGCCGTCATCGGCCTGCAGGACCGCCGGATCATCTTCGCCAACGACGGGGTCCAGACCGTGTTCGGCTGGGACGCCCTGGACCTCATCGGCAAGAGCGTCCGCGTCTTCTACCGCTCCGACGCCGATTTCGAGGAGATCGCGCGGATCCTCTACAGCGCCCTGGAGAAGCACCGAACCTTCAAGATGGAGTTTACGTGCCGGCGCAAGGACGGCACCGACGTGGACTGCATGATCACCGCCTCCCGGATCGGGGAGAGTCTCAAGGAAGGCAACATCGTCATCACCTACCAGGACATCACGGACCTCAATCGCGCCAAGATGGAGGTGGAGCAGTCGCGGGAGAGGCTGCGCAACCTTTCGGCCCATCTCGAGTCGGCCCGGGAGAAAGAGCGCACCCGCATCGCCCGGGACCTGCACGACGAGCTGGGGCAGCTGCTGACGGCCCTCAACACGGACCTCGTGCTGCTCATGAACAGCGTGCCGCCCGGGCAGGACGACCTGGTGAAGAAGGCCGAGGACTCGGTGCACCTCGTCGAGATGACCATGGAGACCGTCAAGCGGATCTACATGGACCTGCGGCCCGGGATGCTCGATCACCTGGGGCTGGCGGTGGCGATCGACTGGCTCGCCCAGGATTTCCAGAAGCGCACGGGCATCAAGTGCAGCGTCTCCATCGACCCGGCTGAGCTGCGGCTGGACGCCGACCTCTCCTTTTCCATCTACCGGATCGTCCAGGAGACGTTCACGAACATCTCGCGCCACGCCGAGGCGAGCCGGGTGACCGTCAGCCTCCGGCAGTCCCCGGACCGGGTCGAGCTGGTCGTCCGGGACAACGGCAAGGGAATCACGCAGGAGCAGCTCGCGAAGCCGAACTCCTACGGCCTGCTGGGCATCCGGGAGCGGGCCTACCACTGGCGCGGCGAGGCCCTCATCACGGGGCGCAAGGGCCACGGGACGACGGTCAAGGTCAGCATACCACTCATGGAGAAAGGGAAGGGCAATGAAAAAGATCCGCATCCTGATCGCCGATGATCACCCCATCGTCCGCGAGGGCTACAAGAAGATCCTCATGAGCCAGCCCGACATGGATGTCACCGGCGAGGCCGGCAACGGCCAGGAGGTCCTCGATCTGATCCAGAAGAAGGACTTCGACCTGATCCTGCTTGACATCTCCATGCCCGGCCGCAGCGGGCTCGAGATCCTCAAGGAGCTCAAGGGCCAGAAGCCGCACCTGCCCGTCATGATCCTGAGCATCTACCCCGAGGAGCAGTACGCCGTGCGGGCCTTCCGCGACGGCGCCTCGGGCTACCTCACCAAGGCCAGCACGCCCAAGGAGCTCATCTCGGCCATCCGCAAGGTCTCCCAGGGCGGCCGCTACGTCACCGAGGCCCTGGCCGAGAAGCTCACCTACTTCCTGCACGGCGACGTGGAGAAAGCCCCCCACGAGAAGCTCTCGGACCGCGAGTACCAGGTCATGCTCCTCATCGCCTCGGGTAAGACGGTGACGCAGATCGCCGAGG